>ERZ1039804.210-NODE-210-length-38241-cov-15.160504_pt1 | contig 38241 bp, 24 predicted proteins | sample MGYA00383089_ERZ1039804 | MGnify/ENA primary metagenome ERZ1039804 (study PRJEB29581, sample SAMEA5548359) | metagenome | biome: marine; feature: coastal; material: water | depth 1 m | study: Short-term variability in the microbial, nano- and picoplankton...
GCGTTTTGTATTCATCAGGCATAAACCATTCCGATTGTAACGCACCGTCAAATGTCTTTTGATCTACATCAATTGGAATATACTTTTGTAATTTGTCAAAGCCTTGCTCTTCCATTGCTTTGTTAAACTTGTCTACATCGTCTGATGGTTCACAAAGAACCACATGACACTTGTCAGCATGACCTGAATAGATCATATTAACTAAGTCTTTATTTGTGAATCGCGGAATACCGAGTTCGTCTGTTTTCATAAGCATGCTTTATTTTAACTGATGTTTATAAGATTGTCAAGAGAATTATCATTATTTTCTTGATTTCTTTGCATAGACTGAGCTCTACGCACTCTTGCTTCATCTTTAAACATTTCTAGCACAGTAGATATTTGTACTCTCAAGTCAGCATTTTGTGTCATCCAGTATTTTCGACCTAATTCAATTATTTTGTCTTCTACTTCGCTATCAGTTAAATCTGAAAAGTTATTTACTAGATGATTAAACATTATGATGGTACGTCATATACGCCTTTATAATCTGCAAAAATAGTATCGCCGCCGTCGTGTGTCCAAAATTCTAAAATAGTTGGAAAATCGTCACTTGAACTAGATGCAAGTACTTGTGTTTGAGAACTTCCTGCTGCCCAAGTATCAACATTACTTCTAAATATAGCATTTCCTTCACCAACAAATGTAATAGTTCTTTGCGACGATGAATCACTTGTAAATTCTACAGTCATCTTTGCAAGTCTTCCAGATTCTGGCCAGTCTGCAAGTGTTAATGTAAAGTCTTGTGTTGCTTCAAATTGTTGATAATGCCCGTTTAAGAAACTAATATTCTGAGCACCATTTACAGTACCAATTGGAATAAATGCCATTGTAATATGATCAAGCTCTGCATCAATAATTTTATTACCAGCATGATTATTATCTGTATCTTTTCTCGATACATTAGTTTGTAAATCTTCAGTTTCAGTTTTTGCTGCTGCTAAACTACTCTTGATAACAGTAAAGTTATCGCGAAATCCTTGGCTATCATTGTCGATGCCTGCTACTGGATATTCTCCATCAATTGTTTCGTGTATTATGTTACTGGCCATATTATTTCCTCTGCTATACTATTTATTCTTCTTATGAATTATACCTGTAATTTGCGAATACAATGTATCTTTCATCAGATACGCCTATTGCACTATCAAGTATATATCTATCTATTTCAAAGTCTATTCTTTTTGGATCAAATAACCCTTGTTTTAGTGCATTTTCAACGTTCAAATACACTTGTCTACTTTGTCCTGGCTTACAATATGCTAAAGGAATAGCCGGAACATAATCTAATTCTTGTATACTATTACCCTGTCCAGTACGCATCCACAATGGCAAATAATCTCTATTTGCTGCTCCGATAGATTCTAAACTATCACGCATATTTGTTAAATTTGAAATATGGTGCAGTACTTCGTTAGACTCGTTAATAACAATACCGTCGTTATCTGACTTAACAAGGTTGCGAGCATATTTTCTACGTCTAGAAGGTTCTGAATCTGCTATAGTAATATCAACATTGACTTCGTTACCGTCTCTTGTAAATATATCAATATCTTGGTTGTCAATAGCTTGTAGTTGACTACCGTTTCGTGTAGTTACATCTAATATATTTGGTGCTTCTAGCTGTACTTTGGGATCTTGGAATCTACCGTCGATATCAACACTAGGAACACCTGTGTTTATCTCACTAATATCGTCTTGAAATTCGTAAGATACTGAATCAGCAGTAAATGTCGGATCTAGTCCTCCTGAAAATGTTTTAGAAACCTTACCGTTTTTATCTTTTGGATCTACTATTTCTAAATATACAATTTCGTATACTATATCGTTTGTGCCTGGATTCTTTGCTACGGCTGTTTTTACTTCGCCGATGTTTAATCGTCTACGCTTGTGCCACTTTGCTGACTTTGCTACGTATTCGTCTATTTGTTTTGTTTCAACACCAGCATATGCTAACATTTTTATTTTTTGTTGAATACCAAAGTTTGGATCATTTGGTCTATATACTGATTCAGGCGGAAATATGTTAGGATCGTTTACAAATAATTTAAATTCGTTTCTTACATTAGGTTCAATTAACGGTTGAATGTATAAGTTACTATACAGTTTGTCATCAGTGTCTACGACATCTATATAAAACTCTTGTTCAATAGCACTGTATCCAAATCTATCTTGAGCTTTAACTGTAAATTTAGCACGTCGATCAACTGTAGTGGTATTTGTATCTAATTGTAAAGCACCATTATCAAATATAGTTAAACCTAAATTACCAGCTTCTCCGTATTGTGTAGCCTTGCCTATAATTTCTCCAGCATATGTTAACCGAAGTCCGTTTGGCAACTTTCCTGAAGTAACTGAATACAACAACCTACTATCAGGAACTGTTGAAGTAGCTTTAATGCATAACGTACTTAAAAGATTTGACTTTAATTGTCCAAGATTAGCAGGAGATACCCATTCAATAGTGCTATCAATCTCACCAATTAAATTTACAGTAAATGTTTTTGTTATAAACGGATTAGTTATGTCTTGATTACTATTTGTAAGAATGCTTTTTTCAAAAAAGTCATCTTCAAGTAATGCCATTCCAATTCTTTGATCTACTGCAAACGTTCGACCTAATGCTAGTGGCACATCTAGTACTACAAAGTCATTATTTGAATCAACTAATTTATATACTAATTCACTGCCGCCTGAATCTAATGTGTCGTCTTGAAAGAATATTTTCTTTATTCTTGCTTCGAATGTTTTAGCTGTTGCAGGAGCAATAAATTCAATTTTATTTCTATTAGCATGCAATATAGTTACAGGTAAATCCTTACTTTCAAAAATTCTAGTAATTTGTTGTGCTAATGTTTCAACTTGTATTTGAGGAACACCTGCTGCTGTTAAATTTACTCCAATATTAAAGTTGTTACTAGTAATTTTCCAATGCACATATGGATAAATGTTTTTTACATTATATACTTCGTTGTTACTATAACGTAAATCTTGATTAATAAATTTTGTCTTAGTATACTGTGATGTACTCTTAACATAAAACCCTCTTGCTTCAGATATACTGCTTTTAGAAGCAACTAATTCTGCTTGGTAAAGCAAAGGTGTTTTTAAAGTAATTAAATCATAATCTTCGTCACTACCATCTACACTTTCGATTACATATTTTTGTCCAAATAATTCAATCTCTTGATTTCGTAAATCATTTAGGTCATCAATACCGTCATTTAGTTGTATTCCGTCTTGTATGTTTCTTGGTAGTTTATAAACCTTAAAGGATCTATTACCTGCTAGTGTATCTTCATAGATAGTTGCAGTAATAAATGCAAAGTCTAAGTCTGAAGTGAAACGTGTTGCTCGTACTGTAAATTTATACTCTGTTGTAACCGCAGGCATATACGGAACATACCCTGTAATTTCGCCCGAGGGTTGATCTAATGTACATCCTGGCGGTAAAGTACTAGCGGTATTATCGTCATTGAAGTCTTCTAAACTATAAAGTATAGAACCAGTAAGTGTATTAGTATCTAATACATCTAAGTATAATGTAATATTATTATCTGCACGTTTAAACCCTAAATTGCCCGGAGTTAAGAATTTTGGTGTTCTTACATGTGTATTATCTGCTTTGAATATACCATTACCGACTTTCATTATGCTATTGTCAGATCTTAAATAATCATCACCTACAACATATATTTGAAATACTCTTGTCGGAACTGGTTCAGTAACACCGTCACTTACTGAAACTTTAAATTGATAATATCTATTAAGTTTTTTAGGCGATTGCGAGTCAGTTGCAAAATCAAATGTAGTATTATCATAAAAATAACTATCAAACCCATTATCACTTCTTATTGAAAAATCTGAAGGGTAAGCATCAAACGGAGATGTATCCCAGCCGCCTGATTTTGCACGTTTATCAAGTGCTAGTAGTGGCTCAACTACTCCTACAATTCTTCCGTCACTTGTTAATTCTAATCCCGGCGGAAGAATGCCGTCACCTGACGAAATGTAAAAACTTAGTTGTTCGCCAGCACTAATATCTGGATCTATTGCTAGTAGTTGATAGTCAATAATTTCACTATCTAATACAAACAAATTCTCTGTATCACTGACACTAATTAGTCCTTCATTAGTTAACCAAACAGGTTCGTCTGGTCCTGTAACATTTACTATCAACGTTCGATCTTCGATTTGATTGTCTAATGTTGCTCTTAATACAAATCTATACTTTGTATCTAATTTTACTTCAGTCGGTGTACCTAGTAATTCGTTATTATCTAATCTCATACCTTTAGGTAATTTGCCTGAAATAAGTTCTACAGTTGCATTAGAATTTATAGGTAAAGGTAAGTCACCGGGTTCTTGTCTTATTCTTTCAACAAGTGTACCTAGAGTATAGTTATTCGCAACAGTCCAAATATTCGCCATTAGCAGTCCTTATTTTAAGCTAGAGTACCTAAATCTATAATTGCTGAATCAGCATCTGTAATTGTGCCCATATCAACATCAACATTTAATTTTATATAATCAAAAAAGTTAGTAACATTAGTAACACTTGTTAGATCACCAAAATCAAACTCAACAAGTATGTTTCCTAAAGTACGTATGTCAATACCGTGAACTAATGATTGTACATTTGTTGCAACTATTGAATTAACATTTACTATACTATTACCATTTGCTTGTAAATCAGCTGATAACGCAGGATTAGTATCTGCAATTATACCAAGTCCGGTATAGTCAATTGTAACACTATTATCTTGAGATCTTGCAGTTGTAGTAATACCATCGCCGCCTCTAATTGTAAGCACTTGTCCTTGTGGATGTGTGTATGCACCTGTGTTACCTGCAACGTTTAAGTCTGCTATAGATGTGTCTAGTGATAGTGTAAGGCTAGTTTCGTCATTAACAATAGTTAAACCATTTGAACCGTTTATAGATTTAAATTCTAAGTTATAGCCGTCTCTTCTGCGAAACACTTGTCCTATACCGCTGCCCACGTTTAAACCTTCAGTTTTGTCGTCTATTCTAATGTCAAGTTCTTCCAAGTTTCTGTTTACTTTAGAAAACGCTTCTCTTAGATCATCCCCAGTTCCGTCGTTTGCAATTCTGCCAATATTAATAAGTTCAATAGCCATAATGAGATTCCTTTGTTAGTAGTATTTATGCAAGATAAATATGTATACGAGGAGTATATTATGCCAAGACCATCTTTTAATAACGTAGGACTAAGGAGAGACCTAAATCTTTCTGATTTACCTAACGCACCATCCGCACTTGACAATCTTTTGAATAATCTAGTAACATCTGATGATGGCAAAACGTTTGACGGGAATGATTTAAACACAGCTATCCAAGGTATTTCTAATACAGGTGCAACAAATCAATCTATATCTAAACTAAGAGGGGTAGCAGTAAAAAATACTATCTTAGAAAATAACGAACTTGTAGACAGATTAGCAACTCCGTTAATTACAATAAAAAACCAAGTTGATACTATATTAGCTACAACTAATGATCCGCCATTCTTCAACGGTGGAGACGGGCTATTTGCTGATTTTTACGAACCTACTGAAATATTAGAACAAACAGATTTAACTATTAATACTGATGGTGATAGTATTATTAATGGTGCTGCGTCAGCTAGGAAAAAGTTTTGGACTAATGGTCTTTTTGAGTTTAGTAACAAATTAGATGATACTCTTGGCGGAGCGAACGGTGTTGTACAATGGGAGGGATTTTATATTCCAGATGCTAGTGGTCCAACAACATTTGCATTTAATACAACTGGCCTATTAATATTTGAATTTGAAAATGATGATGGCGATTTAGAAATAAAACGTAATGTATACGATATTGAAAGAGATATATTTGTTGAAAATAATGACGGCCTTGCAACTCAAACAATTACAACTACTTCGCAACAAGCAAGAACTTTAGCAATCGGTGACGAATTGATAGAAATTGTACGACCAGGACAATCTAATATTGTTTACAATCCGGGCGAAGGTCCAATTATTGAATCAATAGGTTTGAACTCTGGAATTATAACTGTAGACGTTGATGTTGAATCGCAATACAGTTACCAAATGAAATTTAGTGTTGCAAATAAAATAGGTGTAGATGAATTTCGAGTTACTCATGTAGAATCAACTTTACAAAGATATATCCCTTATAAAATTAGAATAACATTTTGGTTCCCCGGCGAAGATGTTGAATATTTTAACAAAGTATTAGATGCTAACTTAGTTACTACACTACGTACTGAAGGTAATTGGCCTTATTGGTATTTGTATAGTGAAGTTGCTGAGGTTGCTGTTGATGATAGTTTTAAAGGATTTTTTGATAAACGTTTAAAATTAGGTGGCGGAACTATAGGTCCTGAAGAAGTACTAATTCCAAGTCAATATAACAAATTTCAAAGCATAAAACCTTTAACATTAAAATACGATCCCCCGTTAACATATTCTGATGCATTAAAAGCTTCGTATACATATACAGTAAATGAATTTTCAAACGTAATTGGTACAACAGGAACAAGTCCGTATACTGATTTCTTAGAAATTGGTAATAAAATTATTGCAGATGAAATACCTGCAGATTCTGAAATAACAGATATTAGTACTAACAACCTTATTATCTTTAATAACACATCAATTGCTGACGGAGCAGTTACTATAGACTTTATAGACCATAGAGGTTTTATAGGAGTAGAATTTGCCACCAGTGCCAATAATACTGTTACAGTAAATAACACTGCGGGTCTAAAAGTTGGAACTATTATAGTTACTGACGGTATGCCTAATGCAGGTACTTATTGTAGAATTGTTGAAATTACAACAAACAGGCAGTTTGTTACTAATAGACCTTTAAATATTTCGTCAAGCCAGCGTATATATTTGTATACTGATCGTGGATTGAATAATAATGCATATAATAAATTCTGTACTGGAGTTATTGGTACTGAAGTAGCAGTAAGTGCAAATCCAGGTGCTACTAGTATAGAAGTTGTATCAACAGACGGCGTAGCAGTTAATATGGTTATGATGAGTAGTCCTTATCTACCAACTCTAGATGCAGATAATCTTTTAACTACCAGAACAAAAGTTACAAGTGTTGATACTGTAAATAATATTGTTTCTTTTGATAGAGCAATACAAGGTACAGATCAAATGGTTGTAGGTACTACAGTAGTGTTTGCACCTTCTAATACTACACAAGACAGAGAGCCGTGTGTTATACCATTAAATACTGCTCCTCCTTTTGTAGGTACACTTGAAGGATTGAGAACAACCGACGGTAATGAAACAGCTGGTGTATTAGATACATACAAAGGCTTGAGAATGACAAATGCTGCGGGTGTGTTAAAGGTTACAAGTTTAGTAGCTCAAGATAAATCCGATACCGGTGCAGGAATTATAACTGATTATACTATTGATCCTAATGTAAGCTCGCCCGCATTTAATAGAAGAATTAGTGTTAAGTGTGCTGGTGTAAGTTTTGATTTATTAGCAACTACTGATAATACTACTAATATAGTTTAAGTTTGGTTAATACATAAGAAGTAATCAACACCGTTGATATTTACTTTAATCTTATGGCTAAAGAATGCTGCACTAATACTTCCAGATGATGTTTGTGGTGCTATGCCGTCAACTTTAATTCCTGCATTTAATTTTAGTACACCTGCTTGTGCGCTAATTGCTCCAGTTTGCAAAAATCCTGTAGTTGTTGCTAAACTATTTGTTGCTGAGCCTGTTTCTTCCCAAGGGTTACTTGTATCACTAAATGCTCTAATTCTTTGAATATTGAATACGCTGCTATTAGGATCAGTAATAAAGATGCCCGGAGTGTCGTTAGTAATACCTACGTCTAAAATTGTATCGGAAGGATCTTCAATAGTAAACGTACCTTCAGTAGCAAATTTATCGTCAGTAGCAACATCTTCGTCTTCAACAAACTTCTTTTTAGCTAGATATTTCGCAACATCAAGATATTCATAAATGCCGCCAAATCTAGAATTATAAGTATCTTGTTCTTCTACTGCTTCTACAGTACCGTCACCACTATTAATATCACTATCGCCAGTTGCAAGTCCGCTACTAAATGAAGCTGTTGATTCTGCTACGCCTAAAAATTTCATATTATCTAAGAAGACTGTATCGTATCTAAATACATTGAAATCTTCTCTTAAACTAACAGTATATTGGTTATTTAATGTATCATCTGATGCAAATTCAAAAGATGTTTCTCCGTCACTATTTCTAATATATAAATTATCACGTACAACAGTACCATCAAGTTTCTCAAGTCGAACTTTATCACCATTGGTATATACACTTGCTCTACTAGCACTTAATTCTATTGTTGTGTTAATGATAGTTATTCGACCTGTAATTCTATCATACTCAGATTCAAAAATGTTTAATACACTTTCGTTTTTAGTATTATTAATGAACAAACTAATATCATCAGCAATTGGAGCTTCTCCAAGGTTGTTAATAGCATTACGGTCTAATTCATTTTCTTTTAGGTTTGCACTTTTTACAAACCCCTGTACACTTGATGATGTTGCCATTTTATGTCCTTATGTTCCAGCCCACTGATCTTAAGAATTCAATCTGCTCTACAGCATCACCTGTTGGTGTTGCAGTATTTCTAATGTTTATATTTACATTTCCTCTAGGATTATTATCGTAGTTCGCAACCATATCTGCGATCAGCGTATTAATAGCACCTGTTGTCATTGTTGGATTATTTGATATATCAAATCTGTACAATGATCTTGCACCAGTTAATGCTCCTTCAGTATATCCTGATATTTGATTATTGTTTATATAGAAGTCATACATTCTTGTAAGATTATTCATATCAGGTATTACACTAGTAATTTGGTTATAACTTAAAAATAGTCTACGTAAATTAGGAGTAGACATTCCATTAAATCCACTTAATTGATTTACATGGAAATAACAGTATGCCATACTATTACTTTCAATATTAGGACAGTTACCAGTAAATGCATTACCATACAAGTGTGCATAGTAGCATCTTGGATTATTAGCAAAGTTAGGTATAGGGCCTGTTAAGTTGTTTTGTAATACAACAAGATAACGCAAGTTAGTCATGGTATTCAATAGAGGTAAATTACCACTAACGCCTCTATTAAAACTTCGTACTTCAATGCCGTACATATTAGTTGCTTTAGTAAAAGTCTCAGGGTGCATTGGTTTGTTTAACAAACTACTACTGCTTATTCTAAATGTACCCATTCCAGGAGTATCATCAAAAAGATTATTAGATAGTACATATTCTCTATCTACAACTTTAGCAGCATTATCAGTTATTGTATTAACACTAAGATCAGCTGTGAATACTGTACCGTTAATATTTTGTGTTGCACCTACTGTAGTAAAGTCTGCGTTGTTTGGATTATAAAAGATACTATATTCTTTAGTGTCTTCCATATCTGATGCATTGATAAGCTGTCCGCCTTGTAATCTAGTATAACGTCCTTCAACATAGTTGAGCTGTGTGTTACCTGCAAATGGTTGAATAGGACCGTTGTACCCCGAAGCATAAAAATAAATTCTATCTAGTCCGGAACAGTTAGCAAATTTGTACGAACCTGCTGGCGTAACAAACGCACCTCGGTCATTATCAATACCGCCTGTACGATTATAGTGTGAATAAAAATTATTTAACGTAGATTTACCACTTAAATTTGGAATATTAATACCGCTGTTCCCGCCAATATTTACATAATCTAAATTGTCACTTGTTAAAAAGAAATTGTTATCATAAATTGCATTACTATATATGTTAATATTAGTTAGATTAGGTAAAGACTTTACGTTTGGTGCTAGTGAATCAAAACTGTTTCTATACATCTGATAGCTCTGACATTGATTTCCAACATCTGGTGTAGAACCAGTCGGGTCGTCGCCGTCTCTGTCAAAAAAGTTTCTTGCGCCGCCTCTAGAGTGGCTACTTAGATTCATTTCGATTAAGCCAGGCATGCCTACAGTATTATCTTGGCATATTCCAGTACCAGCATCTGCAACACCGTAAGTATCAGCACCGTTTGCTGTTGCTTCAAATATTGTTCCTATATTATTATTTGCTGCACCAATTAGTGTAAAGTCTGTTGTTCCTGAACTTAATATCTCGTATGTTCTAAATTTTGATATATCCTGTTGTCCTATTAATCTTTTTGCAGTGCCGGATCCTGCACTTGCTGTTACCGCAATACCTATAGTACCTACATTATAAACACCACTACCAAATACTGTTGACCACACAGTGTCGCCTGTTGTTATAATTTCGTATGTTTGACCTGCAATAATTTCTCCAGATGCTATCGTAGGCATGTTATCAGATCCGGGTCTAAATTGAGCAGTAACTGATCCATTAAATGTATTGCCCATTAACAAGTTTGTTATTGTACTAGGCATGCGTTGTATTACGTTATTATTAAATTTTCTTAAACTTTCCTCTTCACCTAAAGTAAAATTATTTTCACGTAAATCAAGTCTTGTTACAATTGGGCAAAACTGTACAAAGTCTGGAAAGTTTTTAATAATGTTTCTAGTTAGTTCTAATCTAGTAAGAGATTCTAGTGTAGCTGCTGGTAACGATGCTATGCCTGCGCCGTTTAACGGAAGTGTTTTTATAATATTTGGATTTACAAATATTTTAATTTTTCTTGGCGCAGCTCTTGTATCTCTATATCTTAGTTCACTTACTGTAGTAGCTGAACCACCTACGTTTTCGTATTCTCTTGTAAGGTATGCTGCTGTTTCATTTGTAATTATCCAGCTAACTGCTTTGGTACTAGTAAGTTCAACTCTACTTGTTAAGTCTCTAAAGAATCCATCAAATACTAACGGAATACCTTTCATTGCATATAGGTAAACAGTCTGCCCGTCAAACTCTGCTTCAATTATATGTGTTGCAACTTCTGAATCCCTAAAACGTACAGCTTCAGCAGATTCTAAGAATTCTAAATTAGGAGTATCTACTCTACCATCTACATCAATTTGTCCACCATAAAATATAGGAGACACATCAGTGGCCGGATTATCTGTACTACTCCACGAACTAACACGACTTGTACTAATATCTGCAACTTTAATTGTTATATCGTCAGGATCAACATATTTGTACTTAATTGCACTAGCACCTAAAAGACCATTTATTGTAATATTACCTTTTAGTGTTTCTGTTGTACCTGCGGTTTGGTCGATAATAGCAGCATATTGTTGTGTATCATTATAAAGTTTAGTTATATATGTTTCGAGTTCAACGTTAAGACCACTTAATGCTTTAACATCATCAGATGTAACTGATAGAGTTCCTGCTGCACCCCTTATAACATCTAAATCTGCAACTTTCAGCCCAATGTTTGCAAGTGCATCATCTGCATTTACAATATCTGCTAAGTTTCTATTAACATTTAGACCAAATTTTATTTCACCTTCAACAGCCATTTAAACTTCCCTAGTATTTACACTTACGCTTACTATATTTACGTCATTGTTTATCATGCTACGTCCAGTAAAGAACGTTGCTGTTGTATTCAATAAACCTGGTGTGATTGTAGTTCTATCAGAACCATAAACACTTTTTAATTCTATAGTATTATTATCTAACGGTGAAACATAAATTGTATCTTTTAATACTCCTGGACGAAGTGGCTGTGTATTCTGTGTATCAACACTTGCACTTGCTAACCGTTCTGTTTCTAAATACGTTGCAGCAGGTACACCCTGCTGACTACTTCCGCTACCTACTACATACACTCCGTCGTTAGTTACCCAATTAGGACAAAACGCCCTAATAGTATCGTTAATAGATTCTGTAATAGTACAACCGTTTACTTTAGCACCATCTCTCATGAATACTACAACATATAATGGCTTTGGTTGGTAACTAAATAATTTTGTAGAACTATTTGATTTTGCCTCATCGCCGGAACGTGTTCGATCTTTTATTGATATTGGTGACAAGTTCATTGTGAAACTACTTTCGCCTGGATTACCGTCAACTTCAATATAAAATTTTATTTCACTGTTAACTTCATAGTTTGCAATCGATCCAATAAACCTTACTCCACTAGGAGCATCGTCTATACCAAATTCGCCGCCTGTTAAACTATAATTTAACAATGCATCAGGACGTTCATTAAAGACAATAAATCCACCTGCTGATGCAGCACCTGTGGCAGGATTGGTTGCTGTATACGATACTACGTAATCTTCTCTATCAAGAATGTCAACTCTTAATCCGCTACAAACTCCGCTGTCAACACCTTCTGGCTGTGGTAATCTATAATCTAAATCATAACGTATACCTAACGGATTATCGCCTTCACCGCTTTCGTAACCGTCTCTAGTTCTAATTAAACTACTGTGACTGTATTCTAAGTATAATAAATCTTGTAGATTTGGTTTTACTTCAATAGTTCCACCACCTGCCTGCGGAACTTCAAAAGCAAAAAACTGTCTTGGATTTCCTAATGCATCTGTTCGTGTTCCTATAACTGGCTTATGTTCACTTACTCCAATTAAGAATTCTCCAAATTGATTACCGTCACCTGTACGTGATACTGGATTTAAGTAATTAAAATCAAATCCGTCACCAGTAATAGGATATGTTGCACCAGCCATTGAATCATAATAACTTGTAAATCTTACTTCAGTAACATCAAGACTTGATGTTGCAACTTCTTCTCCGTTTACTGATACTGTAGTTTCTAATGGAGTAGTATTCTTAGTATATAAATCTTCGTATCCTATTCTGTCAATTACTGCACCGTCTTCTGAACTTCTATTTGCGTAAGAACTCCATATACCGTTTACAATCAATTTTGCATCGTCGTCTTGCTCTCTAAGAATAGGATCACCAATTACATTGCCGCCGGACACGTATGCTGTAAATGTTCCACCGTCAACTCCGATTGAAAATTCAGGATCGTTATATAAAGCAATTTGTGTTGCACTTACAGGATCAACATAGTAAGCCTGATTGTTTAATTCTGTAGTTCCTACTACATCTTCAACGTCTATTTTACATCCTTCAAACAATCCATGGTCGGTTGCTGTTGTAATAATAATAGGATTATCAAGTGCAATAGCAGATATTGCTGCTGGATCAAATCTATTCATTGTAAAGTCAGCAAGATTCTCTCCTATATTGATACTTCTAATAATGCCATTTTCAACACTATGTAAACTAGGAGCATAATGGTGTCCAAATAATGGACAACCGCCTACTTCTGTAATTTGTACCTCAGTCAATTGATCACAATCAATTTTTACATCTAATGGATATACATTCTTTTTATTAGGTTTTTTGTAACCTGTTCTAGGTTCATTGCCAACTGCTGCACTACTACCGTCTCTATTTTGAATAAAGGGTTTTGGGTATATTCCAGCTAAACTTGTATGTCTTGCACTGTTGATAGTGTTTTCGTCTGAGTTATATGAGTAAATATACCCACCTGAGTTATCACCACCGTCAATATAGCAACTAGCACCGTATTTGTAAAGGTATTGCGGTTCTCTAATACTTGACGTGTCTCTTATATCCTGTAGGTATAAAAATTTAAAAAATGGATCTTGTAAACAAGGTTCACCAAGTTGATTTTCAATTGTAATTTGATGCAGTAGTACCCAGCGAGCATCTCCGTTGTCAACCGGTACATATGCATAAAACTTAGCACCGATAGCACCGTACCAACCGAACTCAATTTTATACATAGTAACTTTAGTTGGGTCTAGTAAGTAACCACTAGGTCCGTTGCCGTTTACAGGATCACCGTTAAAGAAATCTCGTGTTATAGATAATTCAAAAAATGTATCTTCGTTGAATGGTTCGCGGCTTGTAACTTCTTCTTGATCGTCAAGCTGGAACCCCATTCTATTTAAAACTTTTTCTGGTAAAGGAACTGTACTACGTCTTACAATATTAAAGTTAGGTCCATTTACTTGGAAAACATATTGATCAGTACTATTACCTATACCCCATTCGATAAAGTTGGATGTACTACGTTCGTCAACACTACATCTAAATCCAAATGTAAATCCGCTAATACGTCCTGGTTGGTATCTATATGCTTTTTTACTAGTAAGTTGTCCATAATATCGTGCTCCACTACTAGCACCAGGACGAGTATTTGTTGTATCGTATCCTTGCGGGAAAGGTATTGGATCGCCTGTAGCTGGGTGTAGTAATAGTCCATCTCGCATATCCATCCATGCTTGGCACCAATTTTCAATTTTGTCATATCCTAATTGTTCGTCATCAGGGTATTCAACGTCAGAACCTGTTGCGTATACTATGCCAGGATCTAAGAATTTTTCTTCTGCAAACAAAGGATAATTGCTGGCAAACTCTTGATACAAGTAATTACCTAAATCAATCCAAAGACGGAACCGTTCAAATGATTGTATACCGTAACCAGGATAATTAGGACCTTGAGCGAATGTAAATGGTACTGGAAAACTTTCAATTGTAAGTGCTTGTTCATTAATATTTTCAGTAAGCTTTGTAAAGAAATGATTGCCATAGGTCAAATTCTTTCTAGTATACCATCCAGATGGTCTACCATACACACCGTTGAATTGAAAAAACTCCCACTCGTCAATGTTACGTCCATAAGTACTAACATCAGAGAACAAACTTAATTGTGTTTCTGCACGAGGTATACCTAAAAGACTAGTAGAAACTTCTGACGTTTCTGCAAACTGCTCTTCCATGTTAACAAAACTACGGTCGTCATTGTTAACACTAATACTTAAACTATTTTCGGCTTTTGAAAGAGCTGCTAATGGTCCTTCATCTTCTGTTACGATAACATTATTATTAGCATCACGTAACGGCACACCTTTAACAATGTCATACAACGGAACAAAAGTTTTAGTTGTAGGAATTGGGATCTTGTCGAAGCCTATTTTAATTTGAGGCATTTATTATTGCTCCTCCCATGTAAGCGAAGCACTTACGTCTATAATAGAATTTGCACTATTTGTTGCATTAGCAAATGTTGCTAGGTATAGTGTTTCAATTTTATCTGTAAGTGGATAACTTATGTACTCCTTATTATAATCAAAGTATGTTAAAAGATCAAACTCTTCTGCACCCGGTGCAATATAGTAACTTGCTAAACTTGTGCCTGATCTTGGAATTGGCGCTTGCGCCCTTAGTGCAACTTCTACAGAACTTAAACGTTCTTTTTCAAAAGTTGTTTCATCTGCTGTTAGTGAATTACCTTCGGAATCAAATACTCCTTCTTTTAAGAAAGGACTACTTGCTGCAATTACAAGTGTACCGTTATACGTGTCTGTAGGATAGAAATAATACAAGTCATTGCTTTTCTCTAGTCTTCCTAGTACACTTATAAGTGTTTCGGAGCCATTCAAACTTGCACGGAAGTAGCCGTATGTGAAGTCGCCATTTTGAGCAAGATAATCTGTATCTGTTGACGATAATAAGTATTGACTATTTAGATTAACTTCTGCGTTAATTGCAAAACTTCCTGATGTTCCTGTAGTTGTTTGGAACGTTGGAGTTTTAACTAATGTCATTTTAGCATTAGCAGAACCATCAGCACCAGCACTTAAACGTGTTGGATATACCTGTACTCTGTTTCTAACGTCATCACCATTACCTGATGTAATATTGTCTTTAGTTTTTAAACCGTATAGTAGTGCAGGTCTGTCAACAATTATACTAAGTGTTGACACAGCACTTACTGGCTTATTAAGATATAAGTCGTTGCCATCTACCCAAATAACTTTAACATTTTGATCCTGTGAGTTACCTGTAATAACTCTAGAGTTCATATAGAATGTACTTGCCGCAGGAGCATCTCTGCCTGTTGTGTCTGGGTCTAAGTTAGTTATTGATATTATAGGCGTAACTGGATCTGTTGCATTAGTTGAATCAACACCTAATTTATATCTTGATCCATATACATCTGTAGGAGTTTCACTACTATGGTTAAACAGTCTTACTGTACCTCTGTCACCACCGTCAATATAGTATGAAGCACCGTACTTAACAAGGCTTTCTGAATAACTACCATATGGGTTTTGTAATCTGTTTGCGTTTGGAACACCAAAGCGTGATTCACTGCCGCCGCCGTATACTAGATATGTAATTGGAAGTGTAGCATTACCTAATGAAGATATTTTTAACTGGTTTGAACAACGTAAATGGTGTACACGTACCCAACGTGCATCTCCGTTATCTACTGGAACATATGCTAAGAACAATGCACCAACAGCACCATACCAACTAAATTCAACTTTAAGCATAGTAACCTTACTAAAGTCCATATCCCATACACTTGTCTGTGATAACTGTAAGTTGTTTTCAGTATACGGTGCACCTGCTTTATTGTCAAGAACATTATCGCTATATACTGCTCCTCTAGTTTCGCCGTCTAAACTATCTCCTGAGAATCTACTACGTGGAACACGATACTCGTATACGCTATAGAATTGCGGATCAACCATGTCACGTACCCAAGTTTTATACTTGTAGTTTAGTTCATCAATTTGTTGTCTCATGCTTGCTGCATCTACACTAGTGTCAATTGCTGTATCAATATAACCTACTGCTTTATCAACTTGCTCTAACGGTAATACATTTGAGCTAGAATATAAGTATGGGAACATACCATCCTGCACCTTACGTGCATCTACAGGCCAATCACTTGGGTGTCCTGCATCATTATATGTTGTTGGAAACTTAAATGGTACAACTGTTTGAATAAAACATTGTGTTCCTACATCGGTTAATGCAATAGGTGTTCTACTTTCTGGTACTTGAAAATTAAATTCATCAAAGTCTGCTACTGCTGGATCTACCAATTGTATTATATTACTCTTAGGACCTTCAACATTTACTACGAAATACATTTTTCCGTCTACAAGATCTGTACTATCACCGTAATATACGACATACTGGCCGATGGTACAACTGCTACCTATAATACCAATTGAGTCTGTATCTACATCAATATGTGATTTGTATTTGGTTTGTGGACGTAGTAGTGATGGATCATAGACAGCACCGTGTGTCATAATCAACCCGTCACGTAAAATAAGTAAATCACCAAACTGCCCTGCATCACCGTATTCAATTGATCCTGCAAATTTAGTAGTAAAGTTTCCAATAACAATATCAGCAAGGTCTTCTAATTTTTCAATTTGTGATGTTGTTAATGCAAAACGTGTTGCTACACTATCAATGTTTACTGTGCTTGCATCTGTTCTAGTAACAGTAACCTGACTAGAATCAGTAAGTAAACTTTTCAAAAATTGGTGTCTAGCAACTTCTGCAATAACTCCGCTGTTTGTTTGTGAAAATACTTTTAGTGTATCGCCAGCGTAATACTTGTATGCTTGATATGCTGTTGCTGCGTTACCGCCATACTGTAAGTCACTTGCATATGCTTCAACTACATAACGTACATCTCTAGCACACTTGTACTTAAGAACATCTAAGTCATATACACTTGAATCATATGATAAACTTTGACTTACTAAGTAACCTAAATATTTGTCGTATGTACTAAAGATTGTATCTAGTTTAGGACGTTGTCCATATGATGCTGCCGCAACTTGTGCATTGCTTATAAGACCAGTAGTTGTATTATCTGGTCCTGGCTGTGGAGGATACTTGCTTGCTGGTGTGCCATTTGCTGTAACTGCTTGAATTTGATAAGCTGAAATAACACCTAGTTTTGTCCTAGCTGCTGTTTCATTTATATCATAAAGTTTTTGACGTAGTATATTACGGAAGTAATAGTGTGTTTCGCCTTCTCTTTCTGCGCTTAAAAGTAATCCTGTGTTATATGTAGTTGCATTTGCTACTGTGTGACCATCGCCACCCCATTTTAAATCATTAACATATGCATCCAATGCAAATCCTAAATCTCTAATACATTTTAGATCATCACCTGTAAATGTAACAGTTACTACACCATCAATTAATGCTGTTTTGCCAGCTAACATAGCAGTTGAACCAGTTTTTAATACTGCATCACTCTGCCATGCATAATCTGGAACTGTGCGTAGTGCTGGTAAAACATCAGCACCAGTTGTTCTATTAAGTATGTCGCCTTCTTGTATTACATCTTTAATAATAGTTGCAAGTGCTACTGCTGCATCTGAATCACTTGTAGACGCTGCTCCTGCTGTAGTATTTTGTGTTTCAGTATTACCTGTTTGTTTTGTAATTGCTACGTCTTTCATAATATCATCAATGATACTAATTAAATGAGTGTAACCTGCTACTGTTGAAGTTAGGAATGGACCTGTTTGATCACTCTTGCTAAATCCATCGTATGAGAAAAATCTAGCTGCATCGTGTGTGGCACTGTTGCCGCCGTACAGCATGTCAAAACAAATTGCATTTAGTACAAATAGTACGTCTCGTGTACATTTAAATACATTGTGTGTAGAACTTGGATACTGTGTTGCTACAAATTCGTTAACGTCTGCTGCAATAAAGTCTCTGTTATTTACAATCTGATCTTTTAGTGCAATTACACTTGCAGATGCAGTTGAAGGGTTAGTAAATGTAACTGCTTTTAAAAATGCAATCTGTTCAGTTTGCGTTGCACTTGCATAATCAACCCTAGTAGCACTGTCTACAGCAATTGAGTTAAACGTATTAAAGTAAGTATCTACTGCTGTATCAGAACTTCCAGTTACGCCAGCTAGTGCTTTAATTGCTGTTTCTAAACCGTCAATTGCTGCTGTAACTGTTCCGGATAGTGGATATTCATTTGAATTAGCTTCTGCTAATGCTTGGAATGTTGCACCGTAGTTTGTACCTAAAGAACTATCAAACGCAACACTGTCTAAGAAATAACCTAAGTCTCTTTTACACTTTACACTTGAGTTACTTAATACTGCTGATTCTACTATTTCTTTACTATTAAGTGTTAGGTAGTTAGTTGCTGTTGGAAACGCATTAAAACTGTCAGCAGTTACGTATTTGTTTGTACCTGCTGTATCACTTGCTGGTGGCTTACCTGCTAGTGCATGATCCTCTAATTGTTCGCCCGCTGCTGTACCAAATTGTAATGGATTATATCTTAAAATAGACTGTGTACGTCTTACAACTGAAAACTGGTCACCCTGTGAAGTATCTCTTGTTTCCCAATAGTATCCATCAAACTTATCAAAAATACCATACTTACGATTAGGTGGATTTAGTATTGGATCTCGTTGTGACGAAGCATTTTTAACATCTCCTACATAACTTGTACTCTTAATACCAAATGTAGCAGCAGACACACGTCCTGGCTGATAACGGAAAAAACGCTTGGAAGTTAGAATTGATGTTTCATCAGCAGGAGCAGTAACCAACGCACCTGATTCTTCTGGCAAGTGCCTAATACCCCAACCTTGTAATCCACCTACGCCACTATACCAATTAAACGTGTTTGGTAAAGCACTGTATTCTGCAGGCTCACTTGACCACTCGCTTGGGTTAACATCGTATGTGTTAACGTCAGCAAAAATACCTAGTGCAACTTCTGATCTCGGAATACCAAGTAACGAAAGTGCAACCTCTGATTGTATTTTATTTTGTTCTACTACAGGTATTGCAGTTTGGTCTGTTGCAACAACAACTGGAATACTTTTTGCTGCAGGCTGTGCTCCGGGTGTTACCGGTGTTGTTCTACCTACGTTAACAACTGATGCATTATTGTTTATATTTGTTAAACTACTCATTAGTTAATTTTCCCTTTGGTTACTACGAAATTATTTTGTAGTGCTATGCTACCACCAACTCCAGTTGGTTCTTGCACATCACCAATTATACTTCCAAAATCTATTCCAACTGTATTGTTCTGTGTATTTATTGCAGTGATAGTACCATTGACCCCACTTATTGATGGAGTAGTCTGATGTCCTACAAGTCTTATAATATCACCTAATGTAAGTCCTGTTGTGCTAGATACTGTTACTGTATAATCGCCGCCTGGTGCTTGAACTCCAGCGCCTACAATTGTGTTTTGTGGTACATACTCTGTATGTACAATTCTATAAACTAAGCCTTGCGAATTAGGATTAGCTGCAAATAAAGTTGCGTAATTGGCTCGTTGTAATAAATCGTTTACATTTGACTGTTGTATTCTAAATCTAAAATTACCTTCTTCTAAATCTTCAGTACTATGTGTAAATTGAATATACGGATTTGCTGATAATGTATTTGAATAATCTGTATCTAATTCTTCTACATTGTTTGTTTTTACAAGTTCGTTTATGATTGGTGTTAGCACACCTTGGTTTGCAGTAAAATCAAATAATTCACCACTTTCTTGATATGTGTAGTTCGGACTATTAAAGTCAACATTTGCTTCAATTTGAATATTAACACTGTCATACTCTGAGTTGAATACATCTGGATTTTGTAAAAATTCATTAGCAGGTCCTAACAACACATTAGGTGAAAGAACAATTTTAGTAGCACCGTATGCAAATAATCCTGCACCACAGTTATCAATTACGTTAGGCGTAACAATACCTTTTGAAACAGCATCAACATAAACAGCATCAGCATAATTTCTAAATGTATTATGTGCAATCTTTACACTTCTTGCTTCAGATGCATATAATGGACTATAATCATAAGAGTATGTTAATCCGCCATTTGTAATTTCACAATTTAATACTGTAAGATTTTCACTAAACACATCATCATACGCATAAATGCCGCCGCCTACAACCTTATCTAATTCAACATTTTCAATTAGTATATCGTTACCAAATATTCTAATTGCATAATTTAAGTAAGGTGATGTTGTATCTTGTGCAAGGTATTGGTTTACATGGCTACCGTCTAGTCTTAGATTTTTTACACTAATATTTTCTTGTGTAGTATATGTTTCAGTATCTACAGTAATCATAGCATTTGAGCCTGTTGCAGTATTAGTTGACCAGTACTGTTTTCGTACTCTTGTTTGATCACCTTGTCCTGATAATGTAAATCCTGATGGAATAGATAATTGTTTAATAAAGTATGTTCTATTTTCTAAAGTAAAGCTATTTCTATTTTGTGATTTTGCTTGATCTATTTTTGTTTGAATAAGAATAGTATCGTCAATCACAATCGTATTAGTTGCTTCTCCAAAGAAACTTTCAGTTGTTTCTATTCTGTTATTAACTAAATCAATAACATCTATTTCAGTATCAAACCAACCTAATTTACTTGATGTCGGAGCAGTAAGTGGCATATGTACTATTCCGCTTGCTTCATTGAAAGTATTACCTGATGTTTTATCACTCCAGTCAACTAAATCAAAATCATAATAATCTGTATATGAAATACTAGATAATGCTGTTGATAATTCTTTTGGACCTAAAACTTTTATTAAACTAAAGTTTGCTTCTGCCCCAATTTTTCTGTATAGTAATATTCCGTGATTTGTACTTTGACGTGCAAGCACTAGCTGTATGTTACTGCTGTTATTAAATGTCAATAATCCAGCTTGCTCAATTTCTACAGTTGCAGGCCCAACACTTTCACTTACTTTGCCTGTAGTAAAATCAAATTGTGCTACACGATAACTAAACGTAACTTCGTCTCCGCTACCGTCGGGCGTTGTAAAACCTACTGCACTAGCAGAAACACCCATGTTTAAACTAGTTTGATCTGTATCATCAGCACTTGCACCAAATACTCTTATTTTTTGTCCTACTTTAAAGAAAGGCATATCTGCAGATGGTACTGTTAAACTATTAGTTAGTGTACCAGTAGCTGCTGTAGATTCAACTACTGCACTAGTATCAAATGTTTCGTCAACGTCGATACTACCACTAACAACTAAGTTTCCTCTAATACTTACGCCACCGTCTACGCTCAACGCACCAGTATCAAAGTCTAGTGCCGCCTGTGTGCTGCGGATTTTAAGTCTTACATTTTGGTTAAAGTCTAGTAAATTAGACGTTAGTGTAGCACTTTCTTGAGAGTTGGTATAAAAATATAATTTATCATCTGATGCACCAGGAGTGCTTTCAGCTTTAATATACGATAATCCGTCAACACTGCGTACACCGCCTAAACTACCCCAGTTTGATCCATCGTACCCTTCAAAAATACCTATTTCAGTATTAAGACGTAATGCACCTGCGGTGTTAGGATTTCTTTGTGCAGTTGTACCCGCTGGCACAACAATAGCATTAGTCCCAGTAACTTGTAAATATCCATTACCGTTTGGACTAATTGAAATATTAGTATTATCTAATGTTGTGCTTAACTGTGTACCACTAAATGTAAGGTTTTCTATAGTGTCAATATTTACAAATGTATACTGGCCGTTGCCGTCAGTAGTTAAAAAATGATTGTTGCTGCCTTCAGCAATTCCTAAGTCAGTTAATGTTGCAGGAATACTAGGTTTGTCTGTTAAGCTGTCATAACTAGTAACTCCGCCTGACGGTAAGTCTAAATATTCAAAGTCTCCGTTTGCATCTACAGTAAGGTATTGTCCAGCTGCTGGATCTTGTCCATTGTCTTTTAGTTTAACAGGAGTAATAAAATCATCGTCAATTTGATTAAGACCAATTTCACCAGATAATCCAAAGAAGTTAGTAGCGCCGCCACCACCTGCACCAGTTCCAGCATCAACAAATTGTAAGTTACCGGCGCCATCTGTAGCAAGAACTTGTCCAATAGTTCCTTCTTCTACATTTAGTTCAGTAACACTAATAGAGTTAGCATTAATTACTGCTGCACTAGCAGTGCCGCTTAATGCACCCCCTAATGCAGGGTTTTGAGTTGGAATGTCTTGGAATGTAACTAATCCTAAACCGTTTGTAATTAGTATCTGCCCATCTGTTCCATCTGTTACTAAATCAGTTATAGATGTTGGAATAGTTGGAGTGTCGGTTAATTCTGTATAACTACCAGTAAAATCAGTATTGTTAATAATAAATCTAGATGCTTGCACATAGCCTACAGCAGATATATTTAGAGCATTTACAATACTACTATTTGTTAAAATCAGGTTATCACCGTCCGGCAATTCCTTAAATTTATTGCCGTCTGAAGTATCTACTACTAGTGGAAATCTATTTGCCATGTGCGTCTAATCCTATATTAATGTATTTATCGCTTCCTAGGTATACCCTTTGGAGCTCCGTTAATTTTAATTCCAAGTCGTGGCCCACGGTTATAGACCACGACAGTTCTTTTACCATCTGTATCACTAGCATGTTTTCCTTTAGGTTTAGCTTTTGCCATTATGCTTTTCCTACTACTACTTCGATAATACCTTTTATATTATCATTATTAGTTTCTAAACTCTTACCAATAACAGTACCTACACTTGGTGTATTATTTACTACTGCAAAACCTGCTGTTGCACTTGTAACTAGTATATCACCTTTTTGTACAGGACCAATTACTTTACAAGGAACACGCCCTGCAAGTGCTATTGCAGCAACATTGTCACCTTGTTGATGTGAGTTCATTAAGTATGCTGGATTTGTAGAAACAACACCTGCTACTCTGTGATCACCTTTGGTATTAGTTACAGTAACTTCAGCATCACCGCCAAATACTACAACAGTACCTGGTTCATATGCTTGGTCACCGACATAGTTTTCTGCCAAGTCAGCATACTGTGCTTGAGCTGCTGTACCAGTAAACGTTGCAGCATGTACAGTGTCAAATGGATTAGTTGTGCTACCAATATCACCTGTTAAAGGATTACCGCCTGAGTCATCACCTAGCGTAATACTTCCTCCAACTTCTAGTGTACCAGTTGATGTAATAGCACCTACATCTAATGTACCTACTGTTGAAATATTACCACTAGCTTCTATAACTTTGAATTTTTCAACCGCAGCACTATTAATTACAAAGTCTCCGTCTATTGTAAGATTTTCACCTACACTAAGACTTTCACCAATAGCAACTGTGCCTGCTGCATCAATATCGTGTATATACAAATGCTTGTATCCAAAGTCAGTACTACCAATATCAAATCCAGCAGTACCGGCGTTGCCGTCAATACTAGGTGTTATTGCTGTAGCACTAAATTTAGCAGGTATATCGTTATTTGTTGCACCAGGAACTACTATAGCAACTTCGCCTGCTTCTGTTAGTCCGCTGCCTGCACCTAATGATATTCCTGTTGTCTGCGCTTCTTTAGCATCAGCATCTTCAATGAATTTTGTATACATCCATCCAGCAGCAACAAATTTACTATTACTAGCTTGAGCAGCTTGAAGTACTGATTGATCAAAAGCATCTGGTAATCCGTCAGCATCACCGTCTGGATCTGTTAAGCCGCCGATATTAATATTGCCTGCAAAGAATGTGTCAGGCGAGCCTGATCCTGAACTAGTAAGTATTATACCACCAGCACCGTTACCATATGTAGTTACACCACCTGCACTTTCACTAATAACAACATTGTCAGCTAATTTAAATCCGGAGTTACTTGCTGTTATAATACCAGTACCGTCAGTTTTAACTATGCTAGACTTACCGCCTGCTGTTGAAATATTAATAACTTCGTAATTTGCTCCATCAACAAGGTCATCTGCATCTCCATCTGTTCTTACTACTGCACCTGAACTTTCATATTGATTAAACTCTGTGACTTGAACCGGATCAAAGTTAATACCAAGAAGATCTTTGTGTAGTATTGCGCCACCATCGTCAGCTACAGTTTCAAATGTTACTGCTGTAGTTGTAGCTGTAGCCTCCGATGAATTACCTATAACAGTTTTAGAAGCTATTTCCTGTATTTCACCTAAACTAATGCCGTTGTCTTTGACACCTACCCATCCATCAGTTATTTCAAAATTTCCACTATCAAAACTTGCTAAGCCGCTACGAGCCTGCAGATCCGCGGCGCTTCCTGTAGGCGCAGCAGTCTCAGCAGTTGCAAGTTGCATACTTAATTTGCTTTGTAGTATAGCTGCATCTGGTGCAACATCTTGGTTAACAATAACTTCGTCATTAATCTGCATGTTGTAGTATGCAGTAGGATCATCAGGTACGTTTGGATCCTGTGATGTTGTATTTTGTCTACGTATGTAAAGTCCAATATCACTTACAGGCTCTGTGCCTCCGCTTCCATCATCAACAAACGGATCTTCTTGTATGTTAATAATTTCATCAAACGGTCCATTAATAGCATCTGCTGCTCCACCTGGTGTTCCAGGATTGCTAATTGCATAACTAGGTTGACCGTTACTATCCGTTGTAACTACAACTGTAGCAGTTGCAGTGTATATTGCAACACCGGCAAACGTAGGACTAGAATCAACACCGCCAGTACCTATGTTATCAACATATTTGTTTACTTCTTGTCCGCCATTAAATGCTGTAGCAGTTGGGAAGTATGTGATTTGTAATGTAGATCCAAATGTTCTATCGTAATAAGATGTTTCACCAATAATTGTACCGTAAATTTCACTAGCATTACTGTTACATAATACACGACCTACATCAAAGTTATTTCCTGCTGCTGACTGACTGTTAATTAATAATACCTTTGTACCTGTATATCCTAGTATGTGTCCACGATCCGGAGCACTAACTACAGTATCACGCATATTTTTGAATTTGTTAAAGTATTCAGTTTTACCGTCAACATAGTCTCTATTAACAGCAACACTGCCGTCGTTATCGCTTAAATTAATATTAGCAATATTAGCAATTGTATTGTTGTTTGCGTTTAAATCGCCAGTTAACGGAACACTACCGTTCTGTGCTAGAATCTTTGGACCAATACTATTTGTAACAGGAGCACCTGCTTGATCAAATCCTAATCTTCTGTTTACATATCCACGTACAGCACTTTCTGTAGGTACTGTATCAATAGCATTATCGCTCATTGCTGTATCTGTACTAAATTCTGTTACAACAACGCCACGTTTGAATCCAATACCGTCTACATCTGACAATGCAATACTTGCTGCAAATGTAACTGTACCTGTACCTTGATCAACTGTAAAGAATCTACCAACACGGAAGAAACCATCTTGGTCAGTTGTTACATAAAATACTCTACCTTTTGTACGTTCTTGTACTTCGTTTGCTTGATTAGCTTCTTGCGCCGGAAAGCCAAGTAGTACATTTGGATAGTTAGTTTGGTTAAAGCTACCTGTACCAACGTCGAGCATATCATGCCCTGTTGCACGACAGGTTGAAATATTAATTGTAATCTTAGCTGGTGCTGAATCTTGTAAGCCTGCTCTAAGTATTATAGTCTGGTTTGCACCTGTTGTAATAGGTTCTGAAATACCGTCGCCTGCTTGTGCAGTTAAGTTAGTTTCTCTGTGATCTTGTTTAGTAGGTACAATGTTTACTGCTGAAACTATATCAGCTAATACTGTATAACTACCGCCATCATCATAACTTATTTCTAAAGCACCTGTGTTATTGAAGTCAACTTCGCTCCAATCAAACAATTTAATTTCACTATCAGCAAGTGATTTATATTTTACTTTACCATTTGCTCCAGTGTTACCTACTTGACGGACTATAGCGTTTACAAGAGTTGCACCATCTAATGCTAAACGATCAAACTGTGCGTTGCCATTAAGAGTAAGTGTAACTTCTTTAATTTCTTTTAGATCAACAACAGCAAAAGAATTTGTTTCTCCAAAAATTTCAGTTGCTACATAATCAGTTTGTGCATTTCTAAACACATATTCTCTGTAGTTATAAATGTAATGCTTTTTACCTCTCCAACTAACTACTTTTGGTAATTCAGCTGAATATTCTAATGTATCGCCTTCTGGATCAGTAACAATATTTCCGTTTTCGTCAAAGAATTCCGGACGGTATGTTATATTTGTATCTAAGTTATTATTCAATCTCCAAATATCATTATACTCTGGAAGTATATCAATAGCAATAGTAGATTCACCAGCATTAGCACCTAACTGTGACGCACTACCTGGGTCAGTAGCAGTAATAATGCCGCTTCCGTTGATATAATAATTTTGCGCTGTTTCGTCTACAAACAATCTTACATAATCATACGTAGCATCAAAGCCAGTTAATGTTTCGTCTATGTCTAAATTATCTCCAGCAGCATTAGCTTTACCAAAACTTATAGATCTATAAGTGTCTTTCGGATCATCTTGGAAGTTAACTGCTGTACTAGGACGTATAGTAAGATTATTCACATCATTTGCTTTATCAAATAAGTGTGCTTGGTTATTTCGTATAGTTAATGGCTGATCCAGCGGAACTGTTTGTAACAATCCGTCATTATCAAACTCATCGTTACTAGTACTAAAGTTTAATTTGTAAACTTGTCCATCAACTAATGGAGTAGTTGCTGTAGTTGCAGGGTTACCAGAAATTTCTAATCTTCTAATTGATCCTGTTTGTAAATTAAGTACATCTCTCTCTATCGAAATACCTACTTCAGTAATAGTAACTGTTGCATCATTTGCTGGAGATGTTCCTCCTAGTGTAGTACCATAGATTAAGAACTGATCGCCAACTTTATAATGATCGCCAAATTCGTCATTTAGCATAGTTACAGTATATTGGCCGCTATTTTTTCTAATCTTACCAACTGCAATCTGTGCATGTGTACTAGATACAAATGGATAACTTTCGTCATTATCAGTAATAGCAACTCCGTCAACTGCAACGTCTTGTACTCTTGGTTGGTATATTGCATATCCAGGTTCACCAGTTATTGCATCTGCACCTACGTATGTATATGATTGGCCGGCTACATCAACTGTGCTACTTGAGCCTGCTTTATCTGCACCGTCGTCAAAGTCTACATCGTAACCGTCAATTACTATACCTTGTAGTCTTTGAACATTTGATACTTCGTATCTTGCTAGTGTAAAATTAGGTGTTTGTGTGCCACCTAGTGTATCGTTGTGATAGTAATCAAGTTCGCCTTTATTGTTTGGTACTTCTTCTATATTATAAACATGCAAACTTAATTGAGTTTCTAGGTTATTATATCCTGTAGTATCAATTTCTCCAAAATTAGCACCTGTTGCTGCGCCGCCATTGAGAATACCGCTACCTTGGTTGTATGTTCCAGAAACACCTGTTAAGAAAATCTTTAGTGCATTACTTGAACTATATGCAACTGTACCAGTTCCGTCACCTGTTGAACCTGTTATAATATCACCTGCTGTAACACTAATAGGTGTTGTCGGTGTAATCACTATATCAGCACTAAATGTAAGTGCAGGTTGCGTCATGTCACCTACTAATTGTACACTATCGGGTACTTCGTTTGGATCAGATCCTACTGCTGCTAGACCATACTGGCCATTACAAGTAGATCCGTTCAGTGATCTAATTTGTCCACCGTTACCTGCAAAATAACCTGTCCAACAGTAGTATGTAAACATACTAACCATTTCAGACAGTCCGCCATTAATAGTAACAAGGCCGTAACCTAAATCGTTAATCTGCGTAAAGTCGTTACCTAACTGTGATCTGTTACCAGCTGTTTGTAATGTAATATCTTTATACGTTGCTAATGGAAGTACTGTTTCGTCCCATCCAATAAACGTACCATTTATATCTTTCAATCCGCTGGTTGCTTTATCTAATATAAGTTTAGCACTAGGTTGGTTACCAGTTGGTTCGTAATCAAAAATATCATTAACTTGGAAGCGTGTACCGTTTATATAAAATGGTGCAGGCATCTGAGGTTTACGTTCTGATAGCGCACTAAGTTGCTCGCCTCTTACAGAAAGTATTTGTGTATTAGCTTGGTCGTCAATATTTGTAACTTCTAATGGTGTATTAGCTGTGAATGCATCAACAAGCATACCACCTCTAAATGCTTGTCTATTTAATGATTGTGAAAAACTTGAACCTGTTTGTATGTACGGTGACTTTGTAAGTATTTGTCCTTCTGGATCAAGCACACACATAAATCCACCGTGTCCTTGGACACTCATATTACGCAAGATAGTTGCATCATTCATTAAGAATACGTCAACATCACTAGATCGTTTAGCTGGGTTATAATTTGAATTATCTAAACAAGGATATTGTAATAGTTCAATAATTTTTATTAGTAAAGGATCCTGCTGACCTGTTGCAACTACTGGAGCAATTAATGGTGAATCAGCTGCTGCTGTAAAACTTGAATTGAAGTATTGCGTATCTGCTGTAACGCCAACAAAACTATCAACTGCTGTTGCTCTTTGATATGGTGTATTAACTACAATATCTAAAAGCATGTTTCTAATGTTAGCAAGTAGCTGATTATAAATTATACGCTCGCCGCTGTGTACTGCGCCAGGTTTAATATCAAAGAATAACTCACCTTGTTCGTTAAGTAAGTTGTCAAGTCCGCCTGCTCTTAAATCTGCTGCAATGCTGTCTACTATTCTACTGATAGTTCTTCTATACCTGTCTTTAGTAGCAGGTTGTACAACTCCGCCGGACGTAATATTAACATAATCAATATTTGGTTGATTAGGTGGAGTTAGTGATAGATCGCCTTCTGCTTGCTCTTCAATAAATGCAATTGTTTCGTCTATTATAAATCCACGGTTCTTTTCAATAAGATTAGCTGCGTCTGTAAACCCGCCCGGATTGTATTGTCTATAATCAAGTAATCCGCTGTTAAATACATCTTTTCTTCTTAGTGGATCAACTAGGTAATGTCTTCCAAAAAATCCAGTTGGTTCATCAACACCCGGCGTTAGATCTAATAATGGATCGTAATATGGTGTGCCTGATGTTGGGAGGTTAGGATCTGCAATACCAGTAACACTAGTACTATTACTACCCGTAAGCCCATCAAATACTCTATCTCTATAAAAATAAGTACCTGACCATACAGATGTTGATACTGTTTGTTTAGGCCTAATTAATACTCGTCTAAATTCGTCACCTACTAATGATGTTTGTGCAGGTACTCTTATTGGATAGTCTTCATAGTAAGTACCAGTTTCAATTCTAATAGTAATTTGTTTTGCTGCAACTAGGTTTCCAAACTCTAAATTTTCGCCTGCTTCGAACTCAATTGGTTCTAACAATTCTAGCTGAGTTACATCATCTGCACCACCATCTCCTCCCGGAGTATATGTAATAATTCTACCTAATGCACCAGAAGATTTACCTCTAATAACTTTACCAACTCTTAGATCTCTGTTAGCTTCAATACCTTGTGCTACTGAATCTCTATCAGCATTTGTAAATGTTAAACTTACACGATCACCTGGCACTACCTGTCCTGTAGTAAATACACCATTTTTAAGAATATTAATTTGGAATTGTAATGATCCGTTATCGCCAGCAATACTTGCTTGGTCACCATCATCAACAAGAGGTGTCTGTGTGTTACTAACTTGTCGGTATATTGATTGTAAGTTAGCAAATAAATCACTTACATTATAAGCACTACCTGTACCTGTGGTTGCTGCTACCGCAGTAAATCTGTCACCAACACTATAAACAACACCAGTTGTTCCTGCTGCTGTGTTCCACGATGCTTGATCAGTATTTCCTAAATCGTTAATTTGGTACGTTACATCTGTAACCAGTGCTGTTGCAGCCACTGCTGTAGGATTAGAAAGAACAGAACTTGTTATAGTACGCATAGTATCTAACAAAGTTATCCATACGTCTTTTTCTAAACCAGCTTGTGATAATTCATACTCGTCTTTAAAATATTCTACACCAACTCTGTACGATAGTGTATTTGCAGATGATCCTGTTATGTGATCTAAAATAGATGCATTTAAATTTCTAGATAAAAGAAGTTCTAATCGTCTTTCTTCAATAACACGCCCGGTCCAGTTAACTTCAATGCTTTGTAGATTAGACTCTGCTTTGCTACTAATCGCATCGTTCATCCATGCTAGTGTTTCTGCAATAATAAAATCTCTGTTTGTATCAATTAAGGATTTTGCATTTGCTCTACTACCTAATGTGCCCAAAAACGTTTGATCTGAAACTTGACTTAATAAAATATCATTAGTTCCGTCTTCTTGTGGACGCTCAATAATGATATCTTGCATATACGGACCTGGTTCAAATCCACTAGATATATTTAATTCTTCAGCACGTCGACATGCTTCGCCAACAGTTTTATATGCATATGCAAGTGACGATCCTTGTTTACCTCTTGGAGCAAGACTTTGATCATCATCACCAACACTACTTACAAATATATTAGCACTAGATTCAGTTGACTGACTATCTACATATAGTTTTGAGACTGCTTGTAAATCTGTTAGACCATTTGGGTTTCCAGCACCAGCAAGGTCACCTGGATGATCTTGCAAGTAAAGTGGACCGTCCATAATATCGCCTTGACGACGAACAACACTTTCTCTAGGCATAACTTGTTGACGAGTAAAGAATCCTTCTAGAGTTTCGTCATATCCGCTATCCCATATTTGTAATAGTTTATCTTGTGCAACACTGTCAATAGCAGGCGGTGCAAAGCTACCGTTTACTTCAACTAGTTTAAGTCTAGCTTTTTCTCTATCAGACTCTGTAATAACCTCAGTTATTTGACCAGTACCTGAACCTAGAGCCACTGCTACAAAAACATCACCTACTTCGTAAACAAGATCGGTAGTGCCTGCTATAGTATTCCATATTGCTTGTGTAGTTGTACCAAATTTTTCTAGTCTATATGTCTTACCTACAATAAGATTAACCGGGGTAACTTTAGGACCAGCATCAATAATATCGCCTAGTAATGATTGTTCTTTTGTAAGAAATAATCCTATTTCGTTAGAGTTTCTTACATTAATATAGACTGTTCTTTCTGTTACTAATGGAATAGTAGTTGCATACAATTCGCCAGCTGCGTCATAAAGTTCTACAGGGTCACCGTCATCATCAACTTGTGTAGATGCATAGTTAATTTCTGCACCTGTTGTTGGATCATCAATAGTAAAGTTCCAGTTCAAACCTGGATTAGTAGGATCAAGTTTTAAAGTAAATTCAGCACCGTTTGAACCAGATGTAAATCCGTGATTTGGTATTAGTAAGTACCCTCCACTAGTAACTGTAAAAGTTTTCTTTAGTGTATCAGCACTTGTACGTTCGTCTGGAACAAGAAGATCTTCGCCTGGCAATTGACGAGGTAGATATCTTTTATCAGCAAACTTTTTATCAATGACTAAATCGTCAACAGTAAATGTAGTGTTATGTGTTGTATTAAATCCATCAATGTCTTGCTGTGATGTACCAATATTTGCAATTGCTACAGTACCAGCATTTAATGGACCACCAAGTGATGGTTTAGAATCTTGAATAACTTGTATGTTATCTGTTGATAATATTATCAACCCATCTTCAGATACTTTAACACTAATTGTATTATCTGCTGCACTATTTGGATCATCTTCGTTTGATGCAAGTCTGCGTACTTCGATGCCTGTACCGTCTTGTTTAACAATAGGAAGGTATGCATACTGGTTGTCACCTTGATATGGATCTAAACTGTCTGGAGTATCACCAAGTAGTGTAAAAGTGATTTGTCCTCCTTTACCTACTACCGCATATATTTCTTGAAAGTTTTCGTTTACTTTGCGAAACGACTCGCGAATACTATCGCCTGTTCCGTCATTACCTTCAACGCCAATATCTACTTGTTGTCTTGCCATAATTTGCTCCGATTAAAATTGTGGAATAGTGTCCATATTAAAGTTTATACTAACACCGCAGCCACATGCTGACTGTGCATTAGGATTTTTTATCTCAAATTGCTGTCCGATAATAGATTTAACATAATCTATTTCAGATCCTGATAGGAAAACTAGTGCATACGATCGAACAACAAACATTCCCATATCACATTCAACTGCAAAGTCGTCTGCTGATATTTCATCTGCTTGTGCTGTTCCCCATTCGTATTCAAACCCAGCACACCCGCCGCCTTTAACATCTAGCGTAATAGCGTAACAATCGTGCTGTTTACATAAATTACTTACTTGCACGTTTGCCGCAGGTGTTACAGTGATTAAACCCATTGATTTTCCTTTTACTAATGATATTTATCCGATGATTTTATAATCTTAATGTAAATATAGTTATGTTTATAAAAGAATATTTAGAGCGGAAACGATACGAACGTGCCAGCAAGCTAGGGGCTGTACATGCATATTATAGAGATGTAACTATGGTTGTACTACGATGTGATAGTTGTAATAACGAATTTGAAAGGCCGCGGGGATCAATGGATCCTAAGCGCCTAAATAATAATTATTTTCATGTATGTAAAAATTGTGATGCAAAGAAATTTGCACAAAAAAAGGGAGTCGAACGCAAACAAGTATGGAACATGTCTGCTAGTTCTGATCTCCCTATTGGTAAATTATGATGTATAGCTTGCGTTAACGTAACAACAGCTAGGACCTTCTTCTGAGTCTAGTCCTTCTTTTGCATGTTCAAATACAGTTTTGCACCAATCGTCTCTATCATAAGGACTTACAATATCAACAATTGAAATTGATTGATTGGTTTCATTACAAGTAATTACTACATCATACAAAGGCTTTGATACTTCGCCAACTGTTCTAGAGTTTTCAGATTGTGAAGAAGTTAATGTATATGCTCTACCACTCATTCTTTTTTCCAAATAGTCCATGCACCGTATGCAATAGCGGCATACGCTACTAAACTTGCAATTGGTTTAAAAATTAAAAATGCTACACCTGCGGCAACAAGTACAGCGCCGTCAAGTGTTGTTCTTTCATTTAATCTTGATGTAATCCATTTTTTCATGATAGTTTTTCCCCGTTTCTTCCTGTGTTAGATTCTTTTTTCATGCTTCTAACTGGTTCAGGTGTTTTTGTATTTTTAGCAAACGGTATATATTGTGTTTGTACACGATCTGCTCTTAATCCATTTACTTTATCTAATTTTAAACTTTTTTCTTGGCCCTTCATATCATAATCCTTATAGTTTGCTACTTACAAAAGATTGAAGATCACTATGCGATTTATCTAATCTATTAATCTTTTTGCTTAATACGGTGTTTTCAGTACGTACCTTCCTTAGTTGTTCTTCTAAACTTGCTACATACTTTCTTGTTGCTACTTCAGTCATTGAACCATCTTCGTTTACCATTGCGACATGGTCAACACCTTGTGCTTTTAGGCCGCCTGCTACACGATTAGGGTTCTTATTATTAGTTGTACCAGTAGTCTTCTCTGATCGTCTGCCGTACATTTGGTTCAAGTAACTCATTTTTCTTCTCCGTACTGTATTTATATAATGCAATACTTGCTAAGTTCTTGCATTTGCTCTCGCACATAATATCTGTGTATGGCAAAAAGCTCAATGCCCAGTCATTGACAAGTTGGTTGGGATAGTAATCACTGTGCGCTCGTAGTTTTGCTTTCTTGTAGCCTGACTCTAGTAGCGCAGGCATATTGGGCATAGTATCGTGTGCAAAGCCTTCGGGCAATGCTTCGTTGCGACTGTATGAATAATGTATCGCAGGTCGCACACCACGCCACGAATCAATTACACGAGCAAATCTATCGTCGGTGGGCTGTATATATTCACCTTCACGGCACCAGTGATGGTGTATGTCGAGTACCAATGCAAGGTCGTCTGCAAGTTCGAGGCTTGCGTCGAGTCCCCACTTGTTCTCGTCGTTCTCGATTGTGATCGTGTTTCTCGCTTCGGGTGTGAGTCTCTTGAGTGCGGCCTTGATACCGGCTGGACCTTGTCTGCCGGATATGTGTACGTTACACTTGAAGTCTTGGAATGATTGTCCGTAACCCATCCACCTGATGCAATCCACATGATATTCAAACTCCTCTATTGATCTTTCAACGATTTCTGGGTTATCACTGGCGAGGACTGTGAACTGACCTGGATGCATGGAAAGTCGCACATCAAGGGCTCTTGCCGTGGCACCGACTTCTGCAAACGCTCTTTCACAGTAAGCCACAACGTCAGGCTTACGCCAATAATAACACCAATCCCGCTGGGTATAAACAGGAAGTACATCAGAACCGAGCCGTACCATCCGTAGTTCATTTGGAAGAGATCCAACATATTCAATCAACCTTTTGTATGCCGCAATGTTATGGACCATGATGTCCCACAAGCGTTCTTCAGCAACATCACGTGTCTGTCTATTGAGCCACTGTACTGTTGTGCTACGTGTATTTAGTGGACGTTGGATTTCTTCTAATAATTTCTTTTTCTGCGATTGATCTGGATGCATGTATTTGCAAGCAAAGCCGATACGCTGTATAGGTTGTAGACTTGCAAGGTAGTCGCCGCATGTTGTAAATTTAAGATCGTTCATAAGTTACCATTTCCTGTACGAACCGTCTAGTTCGTGTGTGCCTGAATTGTACCATGCCCATTGTATGCAGTTGTACCACGCATAATGTGCAGGATGTTGTCGTAGTTGTTTGTACCATTGTTTAAATAGTATAACACGTTTCTTAAAGTTTGTCAACATTCAAAACTGTACTCCGTTTATAATGTCATCTAGTGCTTTTATTGTTACATTGTAATGTAACGAATCTCCTTCACCCCATGTTTCGCAATAATCTTTGCCTGCTTTGTCAGCAAGTTCTTTACTACTGTATACACCGTGAAAACGATTCCCAACAGATTGTAGTTTATTAAAGGTATGCACAATATAGATGTTAGTAGTTGTATTCATTTCCAATTCTCCTTTACCCAAGGATCGTCACAATTTGCTGGATTAGGGTCTCCGTGAAATACGCATACACAACATTCAAGTCTAGGTTTTACATCTTCGATAGTCTTTAGTCGTCGATTACCTTTTGCACCGCCAGTAGCAAAATCTTTTGTTTTACGTACTTCCCATTTCCAACTCAATATCCAACTATCTGGATATAACATTGCACGGTTTTCTTTAAACGTTACATCGTACAAGTAATCTTGATCGCCAAAGAATTGTTTTTGAATTTTGTGTGGGTCCTGTATATACTTTTCCCAAACAAAGTGCAGGCTTCCTGTTTCAAATCTTACAATACTGCTATTATATCGTTGCCAGTTGGATCTTTGCACTCGAGTAAAATCACGTATAGTACACCAATGCCCTGTGCTGTAAGTAAACAGTTTATCTATGTTGCCTGATATAACTACATCAAGATCCATATACAATACTGTTCCTTTGAGAGGCAACTCGTTACTGAACACATAAGGTTTACACCACCAACCTGCAAGTCCTTTGGGTAACGGTAGTATTGTAATGTTTTGATTAATACCAGTATCGTCTTCAGTTAAGCAGACAAACTCTATATCAAGTGTGCAGTTACGCATTACCATGTTATAGAGTTTGTTTACATAATCACTAGAATACTTTGTGCCATGTTTCAGACACAGCACATAGTATTTGTTCTCTACACTTTTCGGCGGCAAATTTTGAACAACTTCTACACTTTTCTGCGCTTTCTCTAAGGCTTTACGTGTTTTACGCTGTTCTTTTGTTTCGCCGGTAATGTACTTTTTAACCATCTACAAATGAAGTCTTCTGCACTGTGAATGGTGTATAGATAGCACTGTTAGATCCATGCTCTGCACATTCTGCACTTTCGCACCAGCAACGTCCATTTGACATTTCACGTACTAAATTATCTGCATAGCGCCAAGCGTGTTCTGCAAATTTTTCTGCACCGACGCCATCAAATACTCGCATTTCGATAATGTCTTTCTTTTGCAGATCTAAGAATACATCCATATGAGGATCAGCTCTATCAATTGCTGTCTTGTGATCAAAGTGATCTTCCAACCAAGCCTTGAGTGGCTTTAGTCCGCCGAAGTCTACGGCCCAGTTTTTATTATCTAGATCATTACATCCAAATGTAAATTTAAATTGTAAACTATAACCATGTAGTAAGTGACAATGTGAATGATCTGCATTAGGTTGACGGAACACCGCTGATAGTCCGATGTTGTGTCCGTATGTTTTAGTGCTAAAATAAGCCATATTATTCTCCTATAATAATAGCGGCAGAGTTAGAAGGGTTGACGCCAAGTCCTTATTACTATATTACACTAAATTACTTATCTTGTCAAGTGAAACATTAGAATATTTCCACTGTTTAGGAAGGTTCCAGTTGTCTTCAGCATATACTATAAATTTTACCTTTTTAAAACATTCAAATGTTTTACCTATCTGATGTATCCAGTATCTAGGATCAACAGCCCTTTTAGAACTATCATCATAATGACTTGTGCTTTTGTATATGTTATTGACACGAGTATCTTTACTGTATAAATCAAAACCTAATAAATTTACAGTTTCGTTTTTCGATTTCTTAGCAGCTAAAAGTACAGCATACGGTCCACTACCCCAATGGAAGGGTTCGTCTGCACGTTCGCTGCCAGCATAAGGAAGGTCTGGTACTATACGCAGTTTCTTTTTATCTTGAAAATTATTAAACCAATCTTTGCGAGTATGTACATATGTGCCGTTCTCGTTCACACTGTTCTCAAGTGCTTCGTTAACCATGCGTCTGTCTACACAAACTAAATGATCCATAGAGTAATCGCGATATATTGCGTTACATCCTATCTTTGGACCATCAAGTTTATCTATATCAATAGAGGTGCGACTTTCGCCATTTCCAAATACATACATAAAATTATTTAGCGGGGGTCTACTTTTAAATAGATGTTATCGAACACCTGTTTTTTGTGTGTCTTAAATATCATGTGTACGCATGTAAACTCGCCTGTCATGCTGACACGGTACTCACCACCAGTTGACATATCGTTAGGCACTTTCATATGCCAACCGTTTTCAACTCGAGCGCCTGGTGCTGTGTTTTGCACATAGCGTTTTGTAAATGTGTTTAGGTTGTGTGAGTGCGAGCCGTCTGTTGCGTGTGCTACACCATATGCGGCAACGCTGTTGCACTCATACTTTTTTGATCCTACCATAAAGAACTCTATGTCTCGATCTTTAGTTACTGGATTGTTTGTTACGCTTATTTGTGTATCTGTGAATACAAATGCATTATCAAAACTCATGTACATTATACCTAATGATATAATGGTAACCATACTAAGGCCACTAATTATATTCAGCATGGCCTTAACATACATATATTGCCTTAATTTACTGTTCAATGTCATTCTTGAATTCCTCGAGATCCCTCTTGATACTGATGAACTCGTCTTTAACTTCGACTATATTACTGCTTGCCCTATTAAGTGTTCTTATCAGATGTCTTATTGTGTATATAGTCCAAAACC
>ERZ1039804.211-NODE-211-length-38212-cov-9.170847_pt1 | contig 38212 bp, 33 predicted proteins | sample MGYA00383089_ERZ1039804 | MGnify/ENA primary metagenome ERZ1039804 (study PRJEB29581, sample SAMEA5548359) | metagenome | biome: marine; feature: coastal; material: water | depth 1 m | study: Short-term variability in the microbial, nano- and picoplankton dynamics...
TGGCGGGTGATAGTACTCAGTGAGTACACTAGTCAATTAAGACTGAGCGTACTGCGACTGGAATACTTGTTGATGAAGTGTACGATTTGTACTTTTCCCAGCAGTTCATTTTTTCTAGTTTTTCTTTCATACATGCGAAAGCGTCGTCATGATTGTACTTTGCAGATTTTCCATTTTTGAATGTTACTTCAATAACAGTGTTAGTGTTGATAAGAGATTTGCGAACTAAGAATCTTTTTGATTGTAGAGTTTTCATAAGTAAAATATTTAAAGTTAGTATTAGTATTTGTAAGTTACATAGATATTATCCAAACGACGTCGTAAAAAGTTAGTAAATAGTTGTTGAGAAAAAGCCGTAGAAAAAAACGTAAAATGTAAAACGTAAGTGGTTGAAAACCAAGTATATATATACGAAAAACTCAGAAAAACAAGGGGGCCCCATTTTGTAAAAACGTAAAAGGTAAAACGCTGAAAACCAGGAAGTTAGGGGGCAACACTATACCCCTCTATATCTAACAAGTTTTAAAAACAGTGACATAAGCCTGTTAAGGTTATATAGTAAGGGGCTATTGTCACACTTTCTGAAAACACACGGCTTATATTAGCATGTTAGTAAATGTCCACCTTTTCATGTAAGTATATAATGTATACGCTAATAATTATATAATAACTAAAAACTCAATAAAAATGGCATATGGTAAACGTAGTCCTCTTCCCAAGTTAAAAAATGCAAACGCGATAGATGACGTTAAATCAGCTCTTAAAAAGAAAGACATTAAGATCACTGGAGCAATGGGTTCTGAACTTAGAGCTAAACAGTACAAGGAAAAAGGATGGGCTATGGATAATACTATTGGCTCTGCACAAGGTGGCACATATGAGAAGCCCACAGTACCAACAGGTAAATTTGGTTCTGACCTAAGAAGAAAAGAATACGAAGCAAACAACTGGGGTGGAGATGCTACAACTAAAGGTAACATGCCTGGGTCAAAGACTGGTGGTGGTAATAATACCGGCGGTAGTACAACTACTGGAGGTGGAACTACTGGAGGTGGAACTAATAAGCCACAGTCTTTACAAAGCATCGCTGAGTCAGGTAAGTACAAGTTTGATGGTAATAACCAAATGGTCTCAGCTACTCAGAGTTTAACTAGCAGAATAAAAAACACACTCTCTAACAATGGTTTTGGTTCACGTGGTGGCCGTTTTGAGGATGGTAAATTTAAATATGGAGCTAAGTCTTACGAAGAACGAACTAAAGATAATATAGCGTCTGGAAGATACGATTTTAGTAAAAATTCTAGTAGTGCAGATAGCTCTGACTTCCAAAGTTCTAATACAAACATGTTAAATGCTAGCAGTAACAGTACAAGCACTGGTACAACTACTGGAGGTACAACTACTGGTACGTCAAAAAACCTTACAGAAGAATACATCAAAAACGCACGAAAAAACCAAAGCAAACCTAAATACAGTACAGAAGGAAAGTCTGGCAAGCAGCTACGTAGAGCTAATAAAGCAAATAAGTATAACACATTAGCTAAAAGAGCTTTTGATGCTGGCGATACACAAGAAGCTAACAGATTAATCAGAGAAGAAGCTTATGTTTCTAAGAAGATTGACAGAACCAAAAAGAAAAGAGACGAGAGAAGAGAGAGAAAGTTAGCAAAAGCTCAAGCTAAAGTAAAAAAATACACTAAATAAGTCTATGGCTCAGAAACTATCACCAAAAGCTGCTGCGGCTAAGAAAAAAAGAGATCTGGCTGCAGCAAATTCTGACGACAGGAAGGCTAAAAGGGCTGATAGTCAGAAAAAACGCAGAGAAGCGATAAAAAAACATGGTGTAAACTGGTTAGTAGGTAAAGATTACGACCATAACACCGGTAGATTCACATCGTCATCCCATAATAGAGGAGGAACGCAGTCTAAGGACAAAAAAGACGGTACAAAAGCAGAGAAAAAACAATCAAGAAGATAAAACATCGATAAATGGCGATAATTAGTTCTTATCCATACGACGTAACTATACAGGACAACGATGCTTGGATAGGTACTGATTCTATTAATAGGCAGACAAAACAATACACCGCTAACTCCATAGCTAAATACCTAAATATAAACGGTAAGCTATCTGTTGGAGGCCAGATGGTGTATGGTTTTTCTTCTGTACCACTGGGTGGAACCGGAACTTTCTCACTACCAAACGGTGGTGGCAGTTCTGCTTACTCGGCTATTGATTCGATAAAGATTTCAATACTAGAAAAGTCAGGTCAAAACGTAGTGCCTTTCGTTTCTTACTTAGTAGGTTCAGAAATACTGATAAACGCTCAAGACGAGGCAGGTTCTTTTGGACATTACGGAGTTACATCTTACGCTGTAGATCCGGATGATAGTGGTTTCTATGTTATGGGTTTAAGCTACATAGGCGGTAACGGAAACGTAACATCGGATAAACTATACGACATTGTAAACTTTACTAAATCCACAACCGCAGAAGTAGAAGCCGTTAGTGGCGGTTCGGGTATAGAAATTACTGGTACCACAAAACAACCAATTGTAAATGTAGATTATTCCAGTAGTGGTGACAACTTGATACAAGCAGCCACTGAAAGTGCAGCTCCTGTTGGCACTGGCGCGTTTAGTCCCTATATTTTAATGAATGAAAGCTATCCTGGGGTTTCGGCTGCGCTTACGAAAAAGATACGAATTGGAAACATACCTTTAAGTAAGTTTGGAACCGCTACAAGCGAATTGAACGTGGGTGATCAGAAAATATCAAACTTAGCGAGTCCTACAAGTGGTAATGACGCTGCTAATAAAACGTACGTAGATTCTGCATTAACAGGGTATGTTCAGTCTGTAACAGCAGGTAACGGTGTTTTGGTAACAGGGTCTAGCGCTGCACCAACAGTAGCAGTCGACTATTCTACAGGCAGTGACAACTTGATACAGTCAGCTTCTACAACTAACACTATTAACGGCGGCACCTACGGTGACTACATCTTGAAGTCCGCTTCTGACCCAGGCACACCAAACGGTGCAGTAGAAAGAATACGAGTTAGCGATATACCTGTAAGTACCTTAGGAGAAGCAACAGGCACTTTGTCAATGGGTAATCGAAGAATAAAAAATTTAGGCGCTCCCATAGACGGTACGGACACTGCTAATAAGGCTTACGTAGATTCTGCTGTTGTTGGAGGTTTATTCTATCAAGGAGGTTACAACGCTAGTACTAATACTCCGGATTTAGAATCCTCTCCAAATAGTATATTAAAAGGTTGGACATACACTGTTACATCTGACGGTAATTTTTTTGGGGAACTATTAAGAGTAGGGGACGTGTTGATAGCGGAGTCTAACGACCCAAGCTCTATAGCTGACTGGACAACTGTTCAAAATAATATCGATCTTGCTAGCGCTACCCAGGTAGGTATTGGCAACGTGTTAGCAGGGGAAGCTGTAGATGTCGCTTACAACGCTGGTTCAGCTATCGTCAGTGTAGAAGATTCTACAGCAAACAACAAAGGCGCTGTGATAGTATCACCTGGCGAAGCTATGAATGTTACTTATTCGAACGGCACAGCTACGGTAAGTGTAGAAGATTCTACAGCAAGTAACAAAGGAGCAGTTATTATAGCTGGAGGTACTAACGTGTCTGTAGCTTACTCAAATGGTACTGCTACTATAAATAACACTGCTACTAGCCCAGCTTCTAGTGCTTCTGGAACTATAAGTGCTGGTCAAACATCTGGAACAGTAACTCATGCTTTGGGAACAAATGTAATAGTTCAAACTTATAAGTCTACTGGCGAGACTGTTTTTTGCGATATAGATAGAACAACCACTACGGTTACAGCTACAATAAGTTCATCGATATCATCAGATATAAACATAATTGTACACAAAATAACATAACAACTAGATAAATGGCGATAGATTTTTTAACAGGAGTAAACGTTAATGGTGGCGTTGGGGTTAATGGAGGAGATATTGAAATAGAAAACGGTTTTGCCACGTTAGTTCTTGATTCCACTACAATTTACGGAACGGCTAATAGTATAGTTTCTAAGCGCCAAGGGGCTAGTTCGCCTCCGCAAGGAAGTCTTACTTGGCTTACGGGACAGTACGGAGGTGGGTCTAAGTGGAGCACTAGGATTACTAATTCTCCTTACACAACTTCGCACATAAACTTACCGCACGACTCTTCAGGCGGTAACTTCTCTATTAATATAGAAAACAACGAAAGACTTACTATAGATAGAGCAAACGGTAACGTAGGTATAGGTGTAACTTCTCCTGAAACAGCGCTACATGTGGTTCAACAAAACGTGGGTGTTAGAAGCATTTATGCTACTTGTCTTATAGAAGCCGAAGATAGCCAACTAGATATAAATTCTAATAGCGCTGGTTTATGGGGTTCAGCTATAAACCTGGTTGAAGGTAACGGATCTTCTAACACTAACACTTGGAGTATAGCTAGAAGAACCAGTGGAAGCGACAACTCTTTAAAGTTTAACTTTGGAACTGTTAATTCACATCTAAACAGCAATAAAGTTACATTTACTAGTGATGCTAGAGTAGGAATAGGTGTGGGAAGTCCAACAGCTGCTTTAGAAGTAGAAGGAGTAATAGTATCCAACGGAGGTAGTTACCCAAGCGCGTCATCTACGGTTGGTGATGCTGGTTACGTTATTAAGCAGTCAGACAAGTTATACACTACAGTTCCACACAACGGACTTACTTATCTAAGGAATTTAATCAGTATGGATTCCTCGAAGAATATAAACATAGGAGAAGGTGGAACCGGAATAGTTGGTGACATATTTTTACTACCTGGCTCAAACGGTAATGTTATATTTAAGACTCAAAGCGACGCTGAAACAATGAGAGTTAATAGCAGTGGTAATGTAGGTATAGGTGTAACTTCTCCAGCTACTAAGTTAGAAGTAAATGGAGCAATACGTGCAGGATCAGGACCTACAAAAGGACTTGAAATTAATACTGGGTATGGAATTTCTGGAATAAAAAGTTATTACGGGTCTTTATATTCAACAGCAAATATGTACATAGGAGGAGTTAATGGTATTGCTTATAAACCTATAGCTGCTTCCGCTTTTAATGTCAACTCTGACTATAGGTTGAAAACTAATATAGCTCCTCTACAAGACGGTATTGAAAAAGTAAAACAATTAAAAGTACACAGGTTTAACTGGAAAGATAGGTTAGAGGAAAACAAAGTCGATGGCTTTTTAGCTCACGAAATAACAAGCGTTGTACCTGAAGCTGTAACTGGAGACAAAGACGCTGTACGCGAAGATGGAACCGAAGAGTATCAACAAATAGATCAGTCAAAACTAGTACCGTTACTTACGGCAGCTTTGAAAGAAACCATAGATAAGTTAGAAAAATTAGAAGCAAGAATACAAATCTTAGAAAACAAATAAAAATGACAATAACTTACGAATGGAACTGCAGAAAAGTAGACGTACACCCAGAGCAAGATGAACAAACAAACGTAGTTTATAATGTTCACTGGATAGCAACAGGTGTATCAGATCAGTTAAACGCAGAAGGAGATCCTTATAAAGCTAGAAGTATAGGTTCTGAAAAAGTCCCACTAGATCCCGAAACAGAGTTTATACCTTTTAATAGCTTAACAAATGAGTTAGTTACTAAGTGGACTAAAGACTCTATAGGTGTCGAAGGCGTTAGCAATATAGAAGCCAGTATAGAGGCTAAGATAAATGAATTAATAAATCCTACTAGCATCACCATGACAATAGAGTAGTAAAAAACGTTAATTCCAAGTGATGATATAAGTATATCAAATCAAATTAAATCAAATTAAATTATGTCAGACAAAATTGTCAAAAACCTAAACTTTGGCGAAGATGCTAAAGACGCGGTTTTTAAAGGTATTAAAAAGCTAACAAAAGCTGTAAGCTCAACTTTAGGCGCAAGCGGTAAATGTGTTATCTTAGAAGATGGTAGTGGTAATCCCGTTATCACTAAAGACGGTGTAACTGTAGCAGACTCAATAGTCCTACTAGACCCAGTGGAAAATATGGGTGCTACACTTTTAAAAGAAGCCGCTAGAAAAACAGTCAAAGAAGCTGGCGACGGTACAACTACAGCAACTGTGCTAGCTCACTCTATATTAAAAGAAGCTTACAAGCTAAAAGACAACTACAATAGTAGAGACTTGAAAAATGGCATAAACTCAGCTGTCGATAAAGTTGTTAAGTACTTAGAGAAAAGCTCGATACAAGTTACAGGAGATATGATTGATTCTGTAGCTACTATATCAACAAACAACGATCACGTTTTAGGTAAGGTTATTGGTGATGCTTTTAGATCGGTAGGAGAAACCGGTGTAGTAATGATGGAGCCAACAAGTGATTCTGACACATACGTCGATGTAGTTGATGGTATACAATATGAAAAAGGCTTAACAAATTCTAATTTTGTTACAAACAAGTCGACAAAAGAAGCTGTGCTTGAAAATCCTTTAGTTTTATTAGTAGACTCACCTATAGAGAGTATTAGGCAGATACAGTCAGTACTTGAATACGTTATTAAAAACACTAAGTCATTACTAATAATCGCAGACATAGACCAACCGGTCTTATCAGCGCTAGCTATGAACAAAGTGAAAGGCAACATAAAAGTAAACGTAATTAACGCGCCTACATTTGGTATCAACAAGAAAGATACTTTAACAGATCTAGCTATGTTGACTGGAGCTACTATTATAAATGAAGATCTAGGAGACGATCTAGACTTGATATCTGTAGACAAACTAGGTGAATGTGTTAAAAGCGTTACTGGTGAACAAGATACTATTATACAAATAAAAGAAACACCAGAAGAAGTAAATGAGCTTATTGTTAAAATTAAAGAACAGCTTGAAACTGAAAAATCTCCTGCAAGCGTTATACGACTTGAAACTAGACTTGCACGTCTGTCTGCTAAGGTTGCAGTTGTCAAGGTTGGAGCGAACTCAGACATTGAGCTCAAAGAAAAAACAGATAGAGTAGAAGATGCTATCTGCGCTACTAAAGCCGCGATAAAAGAGGGTATAATTCCAGGAGGAGGTATAGCTTTGCTCAACGCGTCAACCAATACTAAAGCTAAAAACGAAGGAGAAAAAGTTTTGCTAAAAGCTATAAAAGCTCCTTACGAAACTATTCTTTCTAACGCAGGTCTTGAAATTGTTTACCCTCAAAGCAAAAACAGAGGTTTAAACGTGGTTACAGGGAAAGACGTAAATATGGTACGAGCAGGTATTATCGACCCGTTACTGGTGACAAAAAGTGCACTTAAAAACGCGGCATCAGTAGCTACAACGATATTATCTACAGATTGTGTAATCAATAATTTAAGAGTTGGAGATGAAAGCAATAGGTAGAAACTTAATAATAAAAAAACTAAAAGAAGGGACCACTAAAACAAAAGGTGGTCTGCTTCTTGCTGAGTCACACAGAGATGATATTAGGTATATAGAAGCTAGTGTAATTTCTATTGGAAGTGATGTAGTTGGCGTAAATGAAAATGACAGTATATTTTTTGATAGACACGCCGGTCACAAAATAGAAATAGATAAAAATTCTTATCACGTTATTAAACTAGAAGATATAGTTGTTGTTTTATGAAAAAGCTAGACGCAAGAGATATAAAAGATATGAGCTTGCTAAAACATTATCGTATAATACGTAAATGGGCTTGCAAAAACAACAATCTTAACGATGCTGATTTAGAGCTTTTAATATATCTTGACTGTATGGAGCATTTCTCTAAGCAAGATTTTAAAACTGGTTCTTATTCTTATAGCTGGGATAATAGACGTTGGAATAAATTGCTAAAAGACGACTGGATAAAAGTCTGGAGGAAAAGAAACAGGACTACGCAACTATACAACATATATCAAATATCTTTTAAGGGCAAGCAGCTCATAAATAGAATATATAGAACAATGCTTGGCGAAGAGGATATACCCACTAGTTCTAGAAGAAATAAAATAATAAGCGGTAATAGTTATACAGATAAAGTTTTAACTACAGCCATATACAATGTTAACAACGATAAACAAAGATAACTATGCCTACTTACGAACAAGACATGAAAGCCACGTCGGGTAACGCCCCGGCTAGATACAACGGAGCAGTGGCTGGAGAACAAGATCAAGACGATAGAGTTCAACAAACGCCATCAGCTGTTAATCCATTAACTGGTCAACCAGACACAGTTGCTCAACCCGTACAGCAAACTACTTACGCTCCACCTACGCCAGGTAACGAGATGGGTAACGCTAAACCACTTTTTAATAGCTCTGCTTCTAACGCCGGTAACATAATGTTTGGAGACGTAGAGCAAAGACAAAGATCTCTACAAAACCAAGCTGGTATTATTCAATCTGCTTTGTTCTTCAAGGACCAGACAGGAGACGGAAAAATCACACAAGCCGACGTTATAAAGGCAAGAACTGAAGGATATCAAAAATAAAATATAAAAATTATGGCAAAACAAGTAACAAAAGCTAGCGTAAACGCCGGAGGCGTAGTTGGTGAGAACACAATTTGGGATGGGCCACTTAGTCAACTAGGTAGACCTCACGGTAAAGGATCGAGTAGTGGAGCTAAAGGCATGAAGCTTAAACTAGCTGACTGTGGGTGCGACTCATTGAAAGCACCTATCACACAAAGAGTCAAAGGATAGTATGGGATCGATTGGAGATATAAAACTGTATATGTTAAACGCTGGAGCGTTTGCGGTGTCTATGTCTAGTGTAGACGTGATACTTAAGCTGACTCTACTAGCTGTTTCAATAGGTTACACTGTTCAGAAGTGGTATAATTTAAACAAGAAATAACATGAGTAAACTAGATAAATCTAAAATGGCTTGTAACAAGCCTAAGAGAACTCCTAGCCACGCTACGAAGTCACACGTGGTTAAAGCTTGTACTGACGGAAAAGAGAAAATCATAAGGTTTGGTCAACAAGGTGTCACCACCGCAGGTAAGCCTAAATCAGGAGAGTCTAGTAAACAAAAAGCAAGACGTGCTAGTTTTAAAGCTAGGCACGCTAAAAACATAAAGAAGGGTAAAATGTCTGCTGCGTGGTGGGCTGATAAAGTTAAATGGTAAAAACAAAGTAATTATGTACGGAAAAAAAGAATCACCCGCTCAAATGAATTATAGTAAATCACCAGTTCAAATGAAGGGATCGTTTGTATCTAAGCACTGCACACGTATTTCTCCATTACAAAAAAAGAATTGTAAAAAGAAATACTAACATGGCTTTTAAACTTGATCCACCTTTCGATTGCGAAAACACGCCGGTTTATAGAACCGAGACAGAAGAAGGCGTCTTAGGTTTAGCAAACAACAACGGCACTATATTAGTAAATAAGTATTTGAGTCCAAATAAGGAGAAAGAAGTAATTGAACATGAAATGGTTCACATAGATCAAATGAAACGAGGAGACTTGAATTACGACAACGATAACGTTTATTGGAAAGGTAAGAAGTATTCTAGAAAATCAATGGAGGAAGGAGCTAAAAACCTACCTTGGGAGAAAGAAGCATACGATAAAACAAAATAATGAAGAAGATACTAAGTTTTTTAAGTGGTGGTCTAATTAAGGATGTAGGTAGTGTTATAGACAAGTTAACAACTACAGACGAAGAAAGACTAAATGCTAAATACAAAATACAGGAATTACTAGAGAAAGCGGATCAAGACGCTCAAGTTCAAGTCACTGATAGATGGAAGATGGACATGCAGTCTGATTCTTTTCTTTCTAAAAATATTAGACCGCTAGTAATGGTTTATTTAACAGCTGTGTTTACTATTCTAGCTTTCGCAGATGGTAACATAGGTGGTTTTAAAATAAACGTAGCTTACATACCAGTTTTTCAAACGTTGTTAATGACAACTTACGGTGCTTACTTTGTTGGTAGAACCTGGGAAAAGAACAAAAAATCAAGTGATAATAAAAATAACTAAATCAAATCAAATTAAATTAAATTAAGTAAAATGGCAAAGATTACAAAAGAACAACTAGAAAAGATCCAAGATCAACAAAAAAAATTGCAAGGTATTTTAACTGATGTTGGAGTTATTGAAGTTCGTAAACACGAAGCTTTACACGCGCAAGTTGCAGTTTCTCAAGAAATAGAAGAAACTAAAAAAGAACTAGAAAAAGAATACGGATCTATCAACATTAATATGCAAGACGGGACGTACACTAAAATCGAAGAAAACGATGACAGTGAACTATCCGTAGTTAAATCTGAAGACTAATGAGCTCTGTAGTTAGGAAAATAAGCATAGGTTCTGATTACAAAAACGACGCGATGCATTATGCTGTCGGTCAACAAGTTTATGGTGGTCATACTATATCGGCTATACTGTATTCTGAGAGCGACAATTCTTATAGTATTTACATAAAAAAGAAAGACGAGGTTATGCCATGGAAGAAGTTTAATTCTAACATGGCAATATCCGTTGAGTATGATCTGGAATACTAATGAAAAGTTTATTTGACTTTATAGTTAAACCTCTAAATAAGAGGTACGATACTGAGATAAAGATAGGTGACAAAAGCCTTATAACTAACACTAATACTGAAGACTTCAAAGCTGTAAGCAACAGAGCGGTAGTAGTTTCAACTCCCTCGGCTTACTCTACACCAATCAAGAAAGGTGATGTGGTAATTATACACCACAACGTTTTTAGAAGTTTTTTTGATATTAGAGGCAAACGTAAAGATAGTAGATCTAAATTTATAGATGATCTATACTTTTGTTCGCCTGACCAAATATACTTGTATAATAGCAATGGTTCTTGGAATGCTTTTCAAGACAGGTGCTTTGTTAAACCGCTGTTAGATAACAACCATCTAACGTTAGATAAAGAAAGAAAGCTTATAGGAATACTAAAATATGGTAATAGTTCCTTAGAAGCCGCTAAAATCGTTCCTGGAGACCTTGTGGGTTATACCCCTCATGGTGAGTTTGAGTTTATAATTGACGACGAACGACTATACTGTATGAAATCAAATGATATTGCAATTAAATATGAATACCAAGGAGACGAAGAAGAATATAATCCTAGCTGGGCAAAGAGCAGTTGAAGAATTGATAAAGGTAGCTAAAGAAGCTATTGTTGATTCTGACGATGATATCTCTGCTGACCGACTTAAAAATGCAGCTGCTACAAAGAAGCTTGCTATTTTTGACGCGTTTGAAATACTTAAACGTATAGAGGATGAAGAAAACATACTTAATGATAAGCCAGTTGAAAAGAAAGAAAAAACTTTCAAGGGCTTTGCAGAAGGAAGGTCTAAGTAATGTATAAGCAAACATTATGTAGAATATTACCCGACCACGTCAAGCCTAAGGTAATAAACAAAAAAAATAGGTACAACAAGTGGGAGTACGGCTACAACCAAGAGTTTGATATGGTTGTAATCAGTAAGACTGGTAAAATAGGAGAGATATACGAGATACAAAATTTAAAGATAGCTCTACCTAAGGAACAAGACGTACACCAAGGTGAGGGCGATAAATGGAAACCATTAGATTATCCTAAGGAACTTCAAAAAATAAAAACCATATTCGACTGGAAAAACTATGATGAAGGTTTTAAAGAAAAGTGGTATGATTATATAGACAATGAGTTCAAAAGAAGGAATGAAGGTTTTTGGTTTAACAATAACGATAAAGCTACTTATATTACAGGTACTCACTATATGTATCTTCAGTGGTCAAAGATCGATGTTGGTAACCCAGACTTTAGAGAAGCAAACAGGTTATTTTACATATTCTGGGAAGCTTGTAAAGCAGATAAGAGATGCTTCGGTATGTGTTACCTCAAGAACAGACGTTCGGGTTTCTCGTTCATGGCATCTGGAGAAACAGTTAATGAAGCTACGATTTCTAGTGACGCGAGATTTGGAATACTATCTAAATCAGGACCCGATGCGAAGAAGATGTTTACAGATAAGGTTGTGCCAATATCAGTCAACTACCCGTTTTTCTTCAAACCCATACAAGACGGTATGGATAGACCTAAAACAGAGCTAGCATATAGAGTGCCAGCTTCTAAATTAACTAGAAGAAATATAACGTCGACAGATAAACCAGAAGAGCTAGAAGGGTTAGATACAACCATAGACTGGAAGAACACAGGGGATAACAGTTATGATGGTGAAAAATTAAAGCTACTAGTACACGACGAGAGTGGAAAGTGGGAGAGACCAAACAATATTTTAAATAACTGGCGAGTAACTAAAACTTGTCTTAGACTAGGTTCTAGAATTATAGGTAAGTGCATGATGGGTTCAACATCAAACGCTTTAGACAAGGGTGGTGAAAACTTTAAAAAACTTTACTATGCTTCAAACGTCGAAAAAAGAAACCGCAACGGACAGACTAGTTCGGGACTATATTCTTTGTTCATACCTATGGAATGGAACTACGAAGGATTCATTGATTCTTATGGAGCACCTGTATTCGACACACCGGAAGAGGAAGTTTTAGATCCTTTCGGTGATATTATAAACCAAGGTGTAATTAACCATTGGAATAATGAAGTAGAGGGTTTGAAAGATGACCAAGATGGATTAAACGAATACTACAGGCAGTTTCCACGAACAGAGGAGCACGCTTTTAGAGATGAAGCCAAAGAGTCTCTGTTTAACCTAACTAAAATATACGAGCAGATAGACTACAACGCTGATTTAAGAAACACTTCAGCTGTGACAACCGGTAGCTTCGCTTGGGAAAACGGAATAAAAGATACTAGAGTTATATTTTACCCAAATAAAGACGGTAGGTTCAAAATATCTTGGACACCTCCATCTAATTTACAAAATAGAATTATAGTAAAAAACGGTGTAAAATATCCTGGCAATGATCACTGTGGCGCTTTTGGGTGTGACAGTTATGATATATCAGGAACTGTTGATAAAAGAGGATCTAACGGATCTCTACATGGTTTAACGAAGTTCTCTATGGAAAACGTTCCGCCTAATCTTTTCTTTTTAGAATATATAGCTAGACCACAAACAGCTGAAATTTTCTTTGAAGATGTTCTTATGGCTTGCATATTTTACGGTATGCCAATACTAGCTGAAAACAACAAGCCTAGGTTACTATATCATTTTAAGAGAAGAGGCTACAGAGGGTTTTCTATGAATAGACCTGACAAAGTGTACAACAAGTTATCTGTGACAGAAAGAGAAATAGGTGGAGTACCAAACTCTAGTGAAGATATGAAGCAGGCTCACGCCGCGGCTATTGAAACTTACATAGAGGAAAACATAGGCAAAACAACTGCTGGTTATGGAGACATGTACTTTCAGAGAACGTTAGAAGATTGGGCTAAGTTCAATATAAACAATAGAACAAAGCACGATGCTTCTATTAGCTCGGGACTAGCTATAATGGCTTGCAATAAGAACAGGTATACACCTGTAGCTAAAAGAGAGCGTAAAAAAATAGATTTAGGTATAAAACGATACGACAACAAAGGTACGTCGTCAAAAATTATAAGATAAATGAAAGTATACACCAATGGTAACAGCTCTTTCCCTAGTCAAGTAGCTAGTGAAGAAGTTAAGTCAAGCTTAGAGTACGGTATTCAAGTAGCTAGGGCTATAGAAGGAGAGTGGTTTCAAGAGGGTCGTTCCGGGAATAGATACGCTCAAAGCTACAGTAACTTTCACCAACTTAGATTGTATGCTAGAGGAGAACAATCCATAGCTAAGTACAAGGACGAACTATCTATAAATGGTGATTTATCCTACTTAAACCTAGACTGGAAACCCGTACCTGTTATATCTAAATTTGTAGATATAGTAGTTAACGGTATGTCTAACAAAGAATATGATATAGTGGCTTACGCTCAAGATCCAGAGTCTCAAAAGAAAAGAACCGACCACGCTAACAGTATAGCTGCTGATATGGTCGCCCAAGATCTTATAGAGCAAGCAAAAAGAAACACTGGAATGGATTTATCTAGATCTGGTTTAGATCAAGATCAGTTACCTGAAAATCTAGAAGAGCTAGAACTACATATGCAACTATCTTATAAGCAAGGTGTAGAAGTAGCAGAAGAGGAAGTTATAAACAATACTTTAGCTAGAAACAAGTACAACTTAGTACGACGCAGGATAAACCATGATTTAACTGTCCTAGGAATCGCAGCTGTTAAAACAGGTTTTAATACCTCTAATGGAGTCACTATAGATTACGTTGACCCAGCTTATATTGTTTACTCTTACACGGAAGATCCTAACTTTGAAGATATATATTATGTTGGAGAAGTTAAGTCGATAACTATATCTGAGCTAAAGAAACAATTCCCTAACATATCAGAAGAGGAACTAGACGAGATACAGAAGATGCCTGGAAACTCTCAGTATGTAACAGGTTGGGGTAATTACGACGAAAACACTGTTCAAGTAATGTATTTCGAGTATAAAACATACATGGACCAGGTTTTTAAAATAAAACAAACTGAAAGTGGTTTGCAAAAAGCTATAGAAAAAACAGATGCTTTTGATCCACCACCTAACGACAACTTCGAAAGAGTTAGTAGAAGTATAGAGGTTTTGTACACTGGTGCTAAAATTTTAGGTAACAATAAAATGCTAGAATGGAAGCTAGCAGAGAATATGTCTCGTCCTTTTGCTGACACCACTAAAGTAGAGATGAACTACTCTATATGTGCACCTAGAATGTACAAAGGTAAAATAGAATCCATAGTTAGTAGAATAACAGGGTTTGCTGACATGATTCAGTTAACACATTTAAAGCTACAACAAGTAATGTCTAGAATAGTACCTGACGGTGTATTTTTAGATATGGATGGTTTAGCCGAAGTTGACCTAGGAAACGGTACTAGCTATAACCCAGCAGAAGCTTTGAATATGTATTTTCAAACAGGTAGTGTGGTTGGAAGATCACTCACTCAGGATGGAGGTATGAACGCTGGTAAAGTGCCTATTCAAGAACTAGCATCATCATCTGGTCAAGCTAAGATACAAAGCTTGATAGGTACGTATCAATACTACCTACAAATGATAAGAGATGTTACAGGTTTAAACGAAGCTAGAGATGGTTCAACTCCTGATAAAGACTCTTTGCTAGGGTTGCAAAAGATGGCCGTTAACGCGTCAAATACAGCTACAAGGCATCTAATGCAGGCTCAGTTGTATCTTACACTTAGAGTATGCGAGAACATATCTTTAAAAATAGCTGATTCATTAGCTTACCCACTAACAGCTAACTCTCTAAAAGAAAGTATATCTAACTATAATTTCCAAACTCTTTTCGAGATTCAAAACTTAAACCTTCATGACTTTGGTATATATTTAGAACTAGAGCCAGACGAAGAAGAAAAGTCTAGGCTAGAGCAAAACCTGCAGATAGCATTACAGTCAGGTGGTATAGACCTAGATGACACGATAGATATACGTCAGGTTAGAAACTTAAAAATGGCTAACCAGTTGTTGAAGCTAAAGAAAAAGAAACGTCATAAGCAAAAAATGGCTGATCAACAAGCTAACATACAAGCTCAAGCTCAAGCAAACGCTCAAGCTACTGAAGCTGCCGCTATGGCAGAAGTTCAAAAACAACAAGCCGTAACACAAGAGAAAGTGAACATAGAGCAAGCCAAGTCTCAGTTTGAGATACAACGTATGCAAACAGAAGCTCAAATAAAAAGAGAGCTAATGGCTGAAGAGTTCAACTATCAAATGCAGTTAGCTAAAATAAAAGTAGAAGCCGAAGCTAGTAGAGAATCTAAGCTAGAAGATAGAAAAGACGAGAGATCTAGAATACAAGCAACGCAGCAATCAGAAATGATTTCTCAAAGAAAGAACGATGAGTTGCCTAAGAATTTCGAATCTGGTGACTTAGAAAGTCTTAGCGCTTTCGGGACAGAACAACTTAACCCTATGTAAAAGAAGGGTTTAATTTTAATTATTTAATTTTATTATATTATGTCAGAAGTAAAACAAGAGGGAGAGTTCTCCTTAAAAGGTAAAAAAACAAAACCTAAAAATCTAGGTGAAACAAGTAAAGAGCCTATAAAGGTTGATTTATCTTCAAAGCCTGAAGAAAAACAAGAGGTAACAAAGGTTGAGATAAAAGAACCAGAAGTAGAAGCAATCGAGGATGTAGCCCAGGAAGAAGTAGTACAAGAGCAAAGCGTTGTCGAAGAAGAAACGCCTATTGTGCAAGAAATTACTGATGAAGTAGAGGTTTTAGAGGAGCAGTTAGAACAGGCTGTGGTCGAGCAAAGTGCTGGTATTGATTTACCAGAAAATATTGAAAAGCTAGTTTCTTTTATGGAAGAGACTGGTGGTGATATAAACGACTACGTAAGGCTAAATGCTGATTACTCTAATATAGATAACGATACTCTACTAAAAGAGTATTACGCTAAAACAAAACCTTACCTAGACGCTGAGGACTTAAATATTATACTAGAGGATTTTTCATACGACGAAGACCTCGACGAAGAAAGAGATATACGCAAGAAAAAACTTGCATACAAAGAAGAAGTTGCAAAAGCCAAGAGTTTTTTAGAGGAAACAAAGAGTAAGTATTACGACGAGATCAAGTTGAGACCGGGCGTTACTCAAGACCAACAGAAAGCTACTGACTTTTTCAATAGATACAATGAAGAGCAAATCAAAGCTAAGCAACAACACGAGAACTTTAAAGACCAAACTAAAAAATTATTTTCCGAAGATTTCAAAGGTTTTGATTTCAACTTAGGAGAGAAAAAGTTTAGATACGGAGTTAAAGATCCTAGTAAAATTGCAGAAAACCAGTCAGACATTAGTAATCTAGTAGGGAAGTTCCTTAATAAAGATGGAAGTGTTAAAGATCATGCTGGTTATCACAAAGCTATGTACGCTGCTGCTAACGTTGATACTATTGCTAATCATTTTTATGAACAAGGAAAAGCTGATGCTGTCAAAGAAGTAATTGATAGTTCAAAAAATCCAAGTCAAAACGCTAGACAAGCGCCACAGACAGGTTTTAAAAATGGTATAAAAGTTAAAGTGTTAGGAGAAAGTGCTCTAAATGCATCAAAATTAAAAATAAAAAAAATAAAAATTTAACATTTAAAATCATTTAAAAATGGCATTAAACAACGCATTTGGCTCAATTAAGCCAAGTCAAAAACAACAATTATTGTCTGACAACTACTTAAGTTTTACAGACGGATCAGGAAACGATTTTGCACAACAGTATCTACCTGAGATTTACGAACAAGAAGTAGAGCGCTACGGAAACAGAACTTTGTCTGGATTCTTGCGTATGGTAGGAGCTGAAATGCCTATGTCTTCTGATCAAGTAGTATGGTCTGAGCAAAACAGATTGCACGTTGCTTACAACGATGTAACTCTAGCTACAGCTACTACTTTGACTTTCGCAATCGGTGGTGCTACTACAGTATCTAACGTTATTTCTAAGAACGACACTATTGTTCTTTTGAACCCAGCGACTGGAGCTGAAATTACAGCTGTTGTAACAGCAAGTGCTGATAACGGAGCTGGAACTTTGGCTACTCTTACTGTTGCTACTTACACTGCTGCTAATGTTAACGCTGCTGCTGGATTTGCAACTGGAAACACTGGACTTAAAGTTTTCGTATACGGTTCTGAGTATGCTAAAGGAACTGGAGATGCTGACATCAAGTCAATCACTCCTTCTTTCACGCAGTTCTCTAACTCACCTATCATCATTAAAGACAAATACGCTATCTCTGGATCTGACGCTGCTCAGATTGGATGGGTTGAAGTTGCTACTGAAGATGGAACTGGAGGGTACTTGTGGTACTTGAAAGCTGAGTCTGAAACTCGTCTACGCTTCGAAGATTACTTGGAAATGTCTGTAGTAGAAGGAACTTTGGCTGCTGCTGGATCTGGAGCTTTGGCTGCTGGTAAAAAAGGTACTGAAGGTTTGTTCGCTGCTGTTAAATCAAGAGGTAACATCTTCTCTGGTTTTGCACCTGCTGCTGGAGTATTGACAGACTTTGACGCTATCCTTAAAAACTTGGATACTCAAGGAGCTATTGAAGAGAACATGTTGTTCGTTAACCGTCAACTTTCATTGACTATCGATAACATGCTCGGAGGAGTTTCTGGTGGAGCAAACGGAGGTACTGCTTACGGTTTGTTCGAGAACTCTGAAGATATGGCACTTAACTTAGGTTTCTCTGGTTTCCGTAGAGGGTCTTACGACTTCTACAAGACTGACTGGAAATACTTGAACGATGCATCTACTCGTGGAGCTGTTGCAGATTCAGGAATTGAAGGTATCTTGGTACCAGCTGGAACATCTACAGTTTATGACCAAATCCTAGGAACTAACATCCGTCGTCCATTCTTGCACGTACGTTACCGAGCATCTCAATCTGATGATCGTCGTATGAAGTCTTGGTTGACTGGATCTGTTGGAGGAGCTTACACTTCTGATCTTGACGCTATGGAAGTACACTTCCTATCTGAAAGATGTTTGTGTGTGCAAGCTGCGAATAACTTCGTATTGTTCACTGACTAACACAAGAGTAAATTACTGTAATTCTTACCCTCGTTTTAACAGCGGGGGTAATTATTACTTTTATTAACATTTATATTATATTATATCATGGCAAATCAAGCTAAAAAAGAAGCAGTTCAAACACAGGCTGCACCAAAAAAAGTAGTTAAACAAGAACCAGCTAAACCAAGCTGGGAAATAAAAGATAGAACTTATTTATTGAAAAGTTCATTTACTCCTCTAACATCTACACTACCATCTAGACATTCTTCTAGGTTTCCATTATTGTGGTTCGATGAAAAAACAGGGGAACAAAAAGAAATAAGGTATGCAACAAATCAGAACTCACCACTTGTTGAAGATCAAAAAGGTGAATCTACTCTAGGACATATAGTGTTCAGAGATGGTGTTCTATTCGTACCAAAACAACAACAAAATTTACAGAAACTATTATCTATTTATCACCCTGCTCTAAACGTTAAGTATCAAGAGTTTAGCAAGGTTGAAGAAGCTACAGATGACTTGGTTTATTTAGAAATGGAAATAGAAGCTTTGAATGCTGCTAAATCTATGGAAGTTGATCAAGCTGAAGCTATATTAAGAGTTGAAATAGGATCTGAAGTATCTAAAATGACAAGCAGAGAGATAAAAAGAGATCTACTTATGTTTGCTAAAAATAACCCAGGTTTATTTATAGATTTGGCTAATGATGAGAACGTGCAATTAAGAAATTTCGCCGTTAAAGCTGTAGAAGCAGATATAATCAAGCTATCTGACGATCAAAGAACTTTTGTTTGGTCATCTAACGGAAAGAAACTTATAACAGTACCATTTGATGAACACCCATATTCCGCTATGGCTGCGTATTTCAAAACAGATGAAGGCTTAGAAGTTTTTAGGTCTATAGAGAAAAAATTCATATAACATGTAATACTAGTATAAGCCGGTCAACACTCTGATCGGCTATACTTTAATTAGTAACCCTAAACAAAAAACAAAATGGCTATAAACGTAAACGATGTTTATAAATCTGTTTTAGTAGTCCTAGAGCAGCAAAAAAGAGGTGTTATTACACCCAACGAATTCAACAGAATCGCTGCTCAATCACAGCAGGAAATCTACAATCAGTATTTTGACGACCTAAACCAACTATTAGGTATGCCTCAGACATCGCTTGCTTATGCCGATAGAATGGCTTTGTTAGATGAAAAAATATCTTTGTTTAAAAATATTACAGCTACTATTTCTGAATCAAACGGTGAATACGCTGTTCCAGATGATGTTCACGAATTAGGTTCTGTGATATACAATGGCACAAGAGAGGTTCAAAGAATACAACAGTATGAGGTTTATACAACAAATAAATCACCTTTAACTGCTCCTAGCGCTCACTATCCAGTGTACACTTACGAGAATAAGAAGCTAAAATTATATCCTGAGGATTTATCCCTTGCTGTAAGAATTAATTATTTAAAATCTCCATCTAAGCCTAAATGGGGTTTTAAAATTGACAAAAACTTAGGACACTACATTTACAACAGTAGAGCTTCTACAGACTTTGAAATTCACTCTTCTGATCAGCCTTTACTAATAGACAAAATACTTGGTTACGCAGGCGTTATGACTAAAGATCAGTTCGCTATGTCTTTAGCTAACAACAAAGAACAACAAATTAACGTTAACGACCAAAAATAATAAAAAATGGCAACAACAACAACTCTATCAAACGGTTTTATATCCATAAATGATATAATCAACAACTTTATAATTTCTTACACTGGACCAGGTAAACTAATACCAGATTCTAAAAGAACAGAGGTAGTATTTCACGCTAGGAGATGTCTGCAAGAGTTTGCGTACGAAACCTTAAAAAGCCAATTCACAAAAGAAACTACTGTAGGTGCTAGCGCGGGCGGTGTAAGTACTTTGAGTATCGGCGGGGTAGGAACCGGTTACACTGCAAGTACTTACAACACTACAGTAACTAGCGGGGGTAGTGGTACTGGTCTTACGGTTTCTTTAACTGTTAACGGCAGCGGTTCTATACTCTCAGCAACCGTAGTATCGGCTGGATCTGGATACAGTTCTGGTGATATAATTGCTCTGACTGGAGGAGCGGGTTCAAATGGGACTTTATCAGTGGCCTCTTTAGTGACACCACCACCGCAGCCAAGTCAAAGACCTGTATCTAGTGACAGTTTAGCTGTTATTGGTGTAAAAAGATCTCAAACTCCAAACAGTGTTACTTTTTTAGAAATGACTGAAACTTTAGATAGACCACCTACAACAAACTTAGAGTATTATATAGACTACAGCGTTAGTCCTAATGTTTTAGAATTTAATTCCTCTCTAAACGGTTTTAAATTGGAGTATACTTACTTGTCAAATTACTTGACAACTTCTGAAGAAGCAGCTATTCCTAAGTTAGCGGAAGAGGCGTTGTACTCTTGTATAGTATACGCTATTTTAGCAAACAGAGAAAATACAAATCCAAACTTACTTCAAAGATTACTAATAGAAAAAATTGACAAACTAGAAAAGTCTAAGTCTAGATTAGTTTTCACTAATTTTTCTGAATAAAATAAAATAAAGATGGCGATAAACGTAGACACGGTATACAGAACCGTCTTGCTGGTTCTCAATAAAGAAAACAGAGGGTACATAACACCCGACGAGTTCAACAAAACAGCCACTCAGGTACAGCTTGATATTTTTGAGCAGTACTTCGACGACTTGAATCAGCAGCTACGCGTGCCTCAACAGGGCAATGACTACGCTAACAGACAAAGAGCAATTGAACAAAAGCTGGCTCCTTTTAAAGGATATGGCCAGTGTGAGTATACTGGAGTAACAACTCCTAATGCCACTGTGAACGATAAAACTTTTGCAATACCTGTAGTGGACGGTAGAGGTAATACGGTTATAAACTCAGGGCTTGAACCTGTGGACACGCCAGCTGACCCTAACGCTACTCCAGCTGTCGAGGCAGAGACTCAAGTAGCTTTTTACAAGCTAGGTACTGTTTTTTATAAAAACCCTGGCGCATCCGCACCGACCTCAGAAGTACAATTAGTCACTAGAGACGAATACAATAGTCTTAACAAGTCTGAATTGACAGCTCCTTCTGTATACTCACCTATTTTCATGTATGAAGACTATCGCTTGACAATAGCTCCCGATACAATAAACGACAACGTATACGCTAGTTTTATAAGAAAACCTAGAAACGTTATATGGAACTTTACAACCGACTCTAATAACAATAACGCGTACTCTTGGAGCGCCGCAACAAGTACAAACTTTGAATTACTACAATCAGAGCAAACCGAGGTCATAGTTAGAATACTTCTTTATAGTGGTATAGTTGTGAAAGACTACCAAGTGGTTCAGTTAGCTGCTCAAGAAGTACAGCAAAATGAAATAAACCAAAAAAGCTAATAAAATATGCCTACACCTAATGGAGGTTTAATAACCGAAACTAACGCTCAGTATTACGCTGGAGCACAGACGTTTACATCTGCCGCAGGAGCAGGTCAATCATTTACCACTACGTTTGATACTGATTTGGTTTTTGGTAGCTACAATCCGACAGACGCAAGTTACGCTTTAAATAACTTTAAACTTTATACAGCAGCTTCAGGTGTTCCTGTTTATACAGAATACACTTCTGCATATACAGTTGTTGGTAATGTTATAACCATAACAGGTAATTTAACTGCTAACACTTCTATAGCTGTTCAACTCAAAACTTTATCCGGTGGCAACTACGGGAACAAGGACGCTGTTGGTAATACAGTAGAAGAAAACTGGGGCTCATACTCTTACACTAAACTCGACGACATAGTAAATAATTTTATTGTTGCGTATGTTGGAGACGGTAAAATGGTTACATCTGTAAAAAGAACAGACGTGGTCTTTTTTGCTAAAAGAGCTATGCAGGAGTTTAGCTATGATACATTAAAAAGCGTAAAATCTCAAGAGCTTTCTATACCACCAAGCCTAAGTGTTCCAATGCCTCAGGACTATGTAAACTACGTTAAAATGTCTTGGATAGACGGATCAGGTATTAAACATATAATATATCCTACTACTTTAACTAGTAACCCGACTTCTATACCTTTGCAAGATGGTAGAGGTATACCTACACAGGACAACTTTGACAATAACACGCAGGGTACTTCTATAACAGAAGATAGATGGGATACAAATGGTATAAACACTATAAACAACCAAATACAAGACGGTTCACCTGTACTTGCGGATATATATGGTGGTGGTTTTGGTCAAGGCTTTAGTAATCAAAGTGGTTTCTACGGCATGCAACCTGAAGTTAGCCAAATAAACGGGTGGTTTACAATAAACGAAAGAGAGAATACTTTTTCTTTTTCAAACGATCTAGTCGACCGAGTAATCATTTTAGAGTACATTTCTGATGGTTTAGCTTACGACTTAGATACTAGAGTCCCTAAGATGGCTGAAGAAGCCTTATACGCGTATATACTACACGCTATAATTTCCACAAGAATTAATCAACCTGAATATATAGTTCAGAGACTGCGTCAAGAAAAAAGCGCCAAATTAAGAAATGCTAAGATAAGACTATCTAATATAAAACTAAGCGAGTTCGTGCAAGTTATGAGAGGTAAGTCTAAATGGATAAAATCGTAAATTAAATGGCTGAAATCAAAAACACTTTTATTAAATCTAAGATGAACAAAGACTTAGATGATAGACTTGTACCCAACGGCGAGTACCGTGATGCACTTAATGTATCTGTAGGTAAATCAGAAGATGATGATGTTGGTGCTCTAGAAAATATTATAGGTAACTCAAAAGCTGTTTCCAGTATACCCTACGATGCTAGCACTTTTAGTATAATAGGTTATTATAGCGATTCAATCAACGATAGAGTTATAACTTTTGTTACAAACTATACAGACCCGTACGTTAATGGTCAGCACACTTCAGTTTCTAGAGCTAATGACGCTTCTCCAGCCCCAAACCCCTTATATGATTGTCATATATGTGTTTTTGACAAGCAAACAAATTCTTATTCCATAATAGTCACTGGAGAGTTTTTAAACTTCTCAACTACAGACAGAGTAATAGGTGTAAGCTTAATTGAAGATTTACTGTTTTTTACAGATAATAGAAATCAGCCAAGAAAAATAAACCTTACAACAGCTTTGTCTAGTGAATCCAATGATCATTATAATTCTGAAAATTCTATTTCTGTAGCCAAGTACAACCCTTATCAACCGATTAGTTTACTTAAAAAAACAACGTACAAGGTGTCTGCAGCCTCCACTAATTCAAACGTAATAACTTTTTCATCTGTTAACAGTGATGTGCAAGTAGGTATGACAGTGGTAGGTAGAAAAATAGCTAACGGATTACCTATTAGTGGTTTAGCAGCTGCTGACTTTGTAACTGTAGAGAGCTTAACTAGTACAACTGTAACTTTACGTAAACAAAGCTCTGGCGATCCATCTTTAACTTTACAGGCTGGTGATGAAATTACTTTTCTAGGTTCTACAATGAGCAACAAGGAAAACGACGCTAACTGGCCAGGAGATCCGGATTTCATGGAAGAAAGATTTATACGCTTTTCTTATAGATTCAAATTTGAAGACGGTGAGTACTCTATAACTGCTCCTTTCACGCAAATAGCTTATATACCAAAGCAAAAAGGCTATTTTTTTAGTGGAGACGAAGATTCTGCATATAAGTCTACTATAGTAGATTTTATGGAAAATAATGTAAATAACGTAGAACTAATAATACCTCTACCGTCAAAAGGCTCTTTACTTTCTTCACAGTATAAAATATCATCTGTAGATATATTGTATAAAGAGTCTGATGCTTTAGCTTTAAAAGTGCTGGAAACTGTAAAAGTCTCTAGTATAGCTTCTGATTTCCCAAACACCAATAACTACGTTTACGATTATCAATCTAGAAAACCCTACAGAACTCTACCTAGTAACGAAATATCTAGAGTATACGACAAGGTACCTGTTAGAGCTCTTGCTCAAGAAACAACAGGTAATAGAGTTATGTATGCTAACTTTTACGACAAGCATACTCCTCCTGGCTCTATAAACTACAGTGTTGGAGTTTTTAAAAAAGACGCTATAAATGACGATAGTTTCGTAGAATACCCTAACCATACTGTTAAGCAAAATAGAAATTATCAAGTAGGTTTTGTTCTATCAGACAAGTTTGGTAGACAGTCACCTGTTATACTATCACCCGTTGTTAAGACTGACAGTTCTAATGTAAGAAATGGATCTACGTTTTACCACGACTACAACGCTTCAGCAGATGACGTGCTAGAGTGGTTCGGGGACCAAGTGCAAGTAAAAGTAAATGAAGGTATATCCAGTGGTACAGGTTTAGGTGATCCAAACATAGTCACAGGTGAACCAGGTTTGTATGCTGTACCTCTAAAAAATCCCAACACTGGTGATGGTTTTTCTATATCTTTAAACCCTAATGACGCGCCTTATTTTACGAATGGCAATAAAACGTATAACTACAAAATGAATCCAACCGGTAGTACTACTGGAAGTTCCAACGTTAACACTAACCAGCCTAAAGTTGGTAGTTATCTTCGAGGAGCTTACAAAGACTACGTGAAGGTACTATCTAAAACTGGAAGTAATAATTGGAACGTAGTTACTTGTGATGGCGAAATAAGCGATATTTATTTGAGAAAACTCTTTGTTCCCACCGGTAGCTTAGACTTGAAATTTGCTTTTAGAATAAACCCGACAGGTTGGTACTCTTACAAACTAGTAGTTAAACAGTCTCAACAAGAGTATTATAACGTTTACTCTGCTGGAGCTATGAAGGGTTTACCTTTTAACTATGACGAGAATCACCTAACCCCAATACAAGACGAAGATACGTCTTTTATATCGTTACTAAACGACAATATAAATAAAATACCTAGAGATTTAACTGAGGTTGGCCCACAAGATAAAACTTTTAGAAGCTCTGTAGTGTTGTATGGTAGAGTTCAGAACAATGCAACTAATAATTCTCAGTTTTACCCAGGTAGAAACTCATTTGTCACGTCTTCAATAGAAGATTTGTTTGGTTTGTTTGATGTAGCTGAATATAAAACATCTACAAGAGACTTAGTAAATATACCTATAACCAATAAACTTAATCCTTTTCACGGTTTCTACAAGTCAGATTCAGATCCTTTTATAGCGGAGATAAACACTTCTAAAGATTCTAACTTGCAGTTTGGAGTCAATAATAGTGTAACCACAACTAACGTAACAGCTAATGCTAGTTCCAATGTAGTCGACGATGTTTCTATTCCTGTCGACAATGAAACTGGTAGTATATCAATAGGTAGCGTAATAACTGAAATAAATGGAACCGCTGTAGCCGCGGAAACTGACTATGTAGTAGTTAATACTACTAATGGTGCTAATCCTACTTTGACGCTAAATAGAGCTATAACGCTAAGCAATAATGATCTAATAAAGTTTACAGAGAGAAAGTATAACGATATATCCACTTTGGCTGTACTAGAAACACCACCTACTGTATCTTTGTTAGATATATTTTGGGAAACAGGTACAACTGGTTTAATATCTGATCTAAACGACGACGTTTTAACAGCATTCGATGGCGTTTCTGACACTTCTAACATTAGCTTTAACTACGTAGAAAACCAAGATATAAACGGAACTGGCACTAGCGCTGGGGCAATAAACTCGCCTTATGTCACTAATTATTTTTATCCTTTATCTTTAGAAGGAGAAGAACTAACAAACACTGGACTAATGTCTGGCGAGTTATCTAGTTTACCAAACGGTTCTACGGGTTCTAGAATGAGCGTAGTAGACGCTAACGGTAATACAGTAGAAAGATTTACACTAGAGCAAAATACTGATGCAGCTTCTAGCGACGTCGGTGCTTACAGAATCAGAATCATAAGTTCTAATATTAATTCTCAAACAGATGTTGGTTACGCTGCTTTCGGAAGTGATGAAAGCGTAAACCAATTTACTTTTGGTTTAGAGTTTTTCGATAACAATGGTGAATGGTCTAGCACTTTTAGTTTCGAAGGTTCTATGACGAACTCAAATCCATATTTATACAGTACGATAAATACACCTCTTACATCTACAACGTTGAGCACTATAAAAACCACGGCTCCAAGAGTTGATGAAAGTAAGTTTGTTGATTTTACTGGAGGTTCAAATAGAGCGTATATATCTAATGGAGCTTTTACCATCAGCTCAATAACAAACGAAACAAGAGGTGTAGGTGTTTATTTCGACTCAGTGCCAAAGACACAAACCCAGCAAACTTTAAACCCATGGAAACTTCAGCATACGAGTGGAAAGATAGCGCTTAATGGTTTCTCAATAAACAATAAACCTGATATTTACGGCGGTGTACAAGTTGGGCACTATGATTTAACTTTTAAAGTTAAAGACGCTATGACAGATATCGGTGATAGCGGGTTTCCAAGGATAGACGATAACGGAACACAAAGCAGTGGAACAAAGACAAGTGTTACGTATCAGCAAAAAATAATAATAGAGCCTGATAAAGTGCCGGCCAACTTAGTAAATACTTGTTTGTATAACGGCTTACAATCAGATCCAGATAATTCTTCAAACGGTAATAGATTTGCAGCTACTTCAAACTTGGCGCCACCAACAGATCCAAGTATAAAAACAGCGTACTGGCAATGGTATATAAGTAGCAGTGAAACGGTTACCAAACCATCAAACGCTACAAGCCAAGAGAATTTAGGGCCTACTACAGATCCAGCCTTTATTCAATACTACCCTCATAGATTGGGTAACGACGGAGGAAGCAAGAGCGGTTTTAATTCTGGTACTATGCTGCTTGACTTTATGTTTGAAGTTACTAACGCAACTCTTCCTAAAACTTATACTAATGACTGTAGAGTAAAGTGGTCAATTTGGTATAGACAATCAGCAACTGATAGCTGGCAGGTCGGAGCCACAAACACTAACAATCAGACAATTGGTGACATGTATAGAACTGTTTCAACTGGAAACACTACTGCTACAGCGACTTCATCAGTTAGCATACCCATGGCTTTCGACAAGCTTGGAGAGTATTTTATAGAGTGCAGAGTAAAAGCTTACACTAAAAACTACACTAAAGCGTGGGTAAATGTTAGTGATGCAAACTACCCTACTTGTGTACCTCTTTATGGTAGAAACTTAATAGACGAAGCTAGTGGAGTTGGTCTAAATGCTGATTATTTTAAGTTCAATTATTCTAATGACGTGGGCTCTTCTGTTAACTGTAACACGTTAACGAACAGCAATGTTGTTTATTCGAGAACTCCATATCCTCACATAACTACTCAGCTTTACTTAGATACTGGACTAGAAGATTTTATATCACCAACACCAACTTATGGTAAAAGAAAATACGATTTTAACGCGTCAGGCGGTGAAGGTAACTTAACTTTTACTCAATTAAATCTTCTTAGCGAACCTAGAACAGCAAGTTTCAATTCGGTTAGCCAACAAAGCACTTCTAGTAATACTGAAACAACAACAAGCAATTACAAAACTAACGTTTTCTACATAGACACAGCCGCCTCAACAGCATGGAGAGAAGCGTGTAATAGCAGTTTTAATTCGTATCAGTACTTTTATTCTTATCAATACGAGAGACCTGCACAGTAGCAAGTGTAACTAAACGTTTAAACAAGTAATAATAATATATGTCAGCAATTCTAAACTTAAAGTATTTTAACTCTTTTTGGCTAAAGAAGATTAGTAGCATGGTAAATAACCAACCTTCTAACCCACGTAGTAATTTAGCAAATGTTCCAGGCGGTTACACCTCTAATGATCAAACAGATTGGTACATAGAAGAAGCTAGAATAAGAGGAGGCTACAATAACACTTCTGTAGATTTTGGCGTAAAAGCTTACTTAGTAGAAGATCAATCAAACCAACAACACAGGTTTAACTCTATCATATACTCTGGTGTTTTCAACTCTAGAACAGGTGTTAATGATACGAATGTTTTTTCAGTTAGTGATGATATAACTAAATCAGCTGATCCAGCTAATGGCTCTATACAAAAGTTGTTTGCTGAAAACACTGACTTAATTGTTTTTCAAGAAGACAAAGTTAGTAGAGCTTTAATAGATAAAGACGCTATTTATTCAGCGGAGGGAAGTGCTATAACTACTTCTGCAGCGCAAGTTGTTGGGCAAATGGTTCCGTACTTAGGAAATTACGGTATAACAACAGATCCAGAGTCTTTTGCTGTCTACGGTTATAGAAAATACTTTACAGATAGAAAAAGGAATGCTGTTTTAAGGCTTTCTAGAGACGGCATAACAGAAATATCATCTTATGGTATGCGTGACTTTTTTAGAGATAAAATAAGTTCTCTAAGCCCGTCTAGTAAAATAATAGGCGGATGGGATATACATAGTAAAAACTACGTGCTATCTATCCAGCAAGATAACGGTAGTTATGACACTCTATCTTTTGACGAAGAGGCTAAAGGTTGGACTAGTTTTTTTAGTTACAAACCTAATTTTATACTAAGCATAAACTCTTCTTTATATTCTGCATACAATGGCGAGCTTTGGAAACACTATAGTTTTGACGATTCTTCCTCGGTTCGTAGGGGAATTTTTTACGGACAACAGTATGAATCATCCGTACAGTTCGTGTTTAACAGTAATCAGTCATTAGTTAAAAATTTTAAAACAATAAACTACGAAGGTAGCGCTGATTGGCGCGTTAGTGCTATAAGCACTACTATCGACACAGGTCTGTCTATTGATAAAGCGGCAGGTCCGTCTTCTAGAAGCACCTTACTAGGACTAGAAGCTCAGCTATGGAATAATAATTTCAAACGTAAAGAAAACAAATACTTTGCGAACATAGTAAACTCAACGCCTGTGCAAGCAGGGGATATTGTCTTTGGAAACGGAGGAACGTCAGGTGTAAAGGGATTTTTTGCTGTAGTTGATATGAGCGTTGATAACAGCATAGGTGGTAAAAAAGAACTATTTGCAGTATCTACAGACTACTCAGAATCATCATATTAAATTAAATTAAATTAAATGAAATTAAGTATACGTAAACTCAATGAAGAAGATTGGGAAACTCTTTGCTCTTGGTGGGAGCAGTGGCCAAAATGGGTACCAGTACCCAAACATATGTTACCTGAAAATGGAACAGGTGGCTTTATGGTAGAGAAAAACAACAAACCTATAGTAGCAGGTTTCTTATACACCACAAATTCTAAGGTTGCTTGGGTCGAGTGGGTTGTATCAGACCCAACCTACAGGGAATCAGATAGAAAAGAAGCTTTAGAGCTACTTATAAAAGGAATTGAAAATGTAGCTAAAAATAGCGGATTTCAAGTAATACTAAGTATAGGAAGAAGTAGAGGCTTGATAGAAGTACATAAAAAACTAGGGTACACTATAGACAAGGACCCTTCATACGAAATATCTAAAAAAATAAATTAACATGGCAGTAATAGCAGCATCGGTAGGGGCAGTCGTCTCTGGAGTAGGAGCAGCAGTCGGCGCTAATCAAGCTAAACAAGCAGGTAAAAGAGCTGGTAGAGCTAAAAGGTCGGCTCAAGCAGAACTAGACGCTTTAAAAGAAGGTAGACAGGAAATAATAAACCCTTACGAGTCCACTAAGAACTTGTCTGATCTAGCCTCAGACTTGTCCGGTGAAATGTCTAATCCCTTTGCTACTCTTGGTGTAGCTACTCAAGCAGCAGAGATACAAATAGAACAAGCTGATATAGCTTTAGCTAACACTTTAGACAACTTGAGAGCTTCAGGCGCAAGTGCTGGAGGCGCTACAGCTTTAGCTCAAGCAGCTTTGCAGAGCAAAAGAGGCGTAGCTGCTTCTATAGAAACTCAAGAAGCTAACAATGACAAGTTGAGAGCTCAAGGAGAACAAAACTTACAGTCTAGAAAAACAGCTGAACAACAGCGTCTGCAAAACATAGCTATATCAGAAGGTCAGAGAGTTCAAGCTGCAGATGCTGCCGGTAAGCAATTCGAGTTTCAAACAGAAGAAAACAGAACCAATGCCGATTTGGATAGAGCAGCCGCTAAGATATCACAAGCATCAGCGCAGCAGGCTCAAGCTAACCGAGATAGGTCTAACGCTATAGCTGGTGGATTCAGTGCTATTGGAAGTATTGGTACAAGCTTGATATCAGCTGAGGGAGCGGCACAGTCAGGCGGCGAAACACTTTTTGACTAAAATAACTAAAATAAAAAAACATGAGTTATAGAAATCCACCAATAATAATAGATAAATCAAACGAGATTTGGGGTACTGCCATAGCTAAATTTGGTCAACAATTATCTGAAGGTATAATCAGCGCTGGAGAAGCAGCTAAATTAGCTGGTGAAGAACAAGCTGAATACGCTAGAAAAACTAAACTAGCTATGCAAACCTTAGAAACTAAAACTAGAGAGTCGTACATGGACACTGCTAGAGATAATTATTTAGCTATAAAAAAGAGTTCAGATGCTAGCATAGCTAACCAGTTTAAGGTGGATGTAGAGAAAATGCTCAACGGAACAGGTACTCCAGGAGAAGAAGGTTACAAAATAGGAGCTATAGATGCTAAAGTTCAACTTTCTCTAAACACTGATTTAGACGACGAAACTAAAAAATACTATAACAGTGTTATTGAAGATTCTAAGATGTTTCAAGAGACAGCAGTAGATGGTTTCGGAAAAGTAATATCTAGCGTTACTGATTTGAAGGGTAGAGACTCTAACACGTTGGGTAAACCAGGTGGTTATACCTATAAGGGAGGTAGTAGAAAAGAAAAACTAGAAAACCAACTAGCTTTTTACGCTGTAGATCCTGACGCTATGATAAACCCAGATGTTATAGAAACTAGAAAAACATCAAGGGGAGAAAATAACGAAAACTTTTTAGAAACTACAACCCTCGTTCCTGCTGATCATTTTAAAGAAGGAGAGGTATTCGGTGACATATACAACAGTTTTTCTGATAAGGAGAAAGAAGGAGTAGAAAAAGTTATCGAAAACGGTAAAGAATACTATAAATTTAGCTGGAAGAAAGATGTCAATGAATGGGACGGTCAGTTCACTACAGACTTAATAGACACTCCTGACTTTTCTAAGCTGTACGAAGAAGCTGGTATAGAAGACAAAGAGGGGACAATTAGTGCTAACTTGACAACTACTAGTACTTTAAAAAACGGAGACAACCTAGACACCTATGAGTTAATAGATATAAGTAGAGTAAAAAACAACGCTAGTTTAAATCAAATAATGATGGGACCTGCTGCTGGTGTTGAATCTGCTACTCTACAAGAGAAAGAAGCTTATCTGCAAGAAGTATTAGACAAGGGAGGTATGACTGTTAAGGAGTTTAATAAAACCTATAAAACACCAAGAGAGAGAGCTGAGTACTTAAAAAACGCTTTAGTAGATTATTCAGTTAAGAGTAAGTTTAACGGTTACACGTTTAGACAAGCTACACAAGAAGACGTTGATAGGTTCAGAGCGGTTGATCCAAACTCTACGATATCTGTAGGTACTGAAATAGCTTCTAAAAAAACAGGTTCTAAGTATCAAAAACCAGAAGTTGTAGAACCTGAAGAAGAAAACAAACCTACAGAAGGAGAGATAAGGAGATCTAGAGCAGCTAAAGACGCTCCTACTGTCTATAGTGATATGTTTGAAAAACCTTCTTCTTTTTTCAAAAACAAAACTATAAACGGTAATAAAATATCTAAAGTGACGTTAACAGGTGTTGATGATTTGATGCCAGATAATAAGACGAAATCAAAAGGTATGTTGAAACTAGGTTACGAAACAGGTAAGAGCACCAGTAATAAAGGACAAACTATATATGAAGACATAATGATCTTTGACTTAAATGATCCAACTAGAGTAAGAGCTTTAATAGACATGTTACCTAATGCTAACGAAGATATGAAAGTAGAGTTAAAGAAAATACTAGAATCTACACCATCAAAATCAAAAGAAGATGATCCAGTAGAAACCGATGTAAGCGAGCAAAGCAAAGCTCTCTTAAACTTCAAGAATAGAACAGGTAGAGAAGCCACGTCTATAATGGATTTGTCACCGGAAGATTGGAATAAAGCAAGCGAAGACCTTTCTTCAAATTTACCAATATTTAAAATATAAAAAAACTATGTTTAAATTCAATAATAAAGAATATTCTTTAGATCAAGTTGAATCTGCTGCGGCTCAATCTAACTTAAGCCTCAACGAATACTTAACTAAAACTGGTATACAAGAAGTAGGTGGCGGTGATAAGAAAAAAAAGAAGAAAGGTGTTACAAACAAGGGTGCAAATGTAACACCAGGGAACAAAAACGTACCAAAGAATACGGATTTAAAATCGGGAGATACTTCTTCGGGGTCAAAAAATATTGATCCAGTAAAACCTGTTGTAGACAAGCAGAGTAAAGCTTTTTTTGCGTTCGAAAACAGAACAGGTAGAGAAGCCACATCTATAATGGAGTTGACAGATGAAGATTGGGATAGCAATATTTTTGAAGATCCTTTCTCAGATAACTCTACGTTAGTAGACGAAACAAAAGTATTTGTAGATAATAGAAAAAGGTTAAAAGAAATAGCTCAACAAAGAGAAAAATTAGAGAATAGGGCTACTATGTATTCTTATAATAAACTTGGTCCAACACAAGAAAGCGTAGACTATGTAGCGCAGCAGTTGGAAATCTTTGACAAAGATAACGCTTCGGAAATTGAAAACATGGAGTTCGACCCAGGCTTCAAACTTCGAAACGACGCTATTAATCAGTTGTTAAAAGACACTGGCAACTATCAAGCAAGCGGCGACGCTTCACAGGATCTGGCTCAAGAGCTTAGTATATTTCGGGTTTTCGCAGGTCAGGGCTCTTTTAAAGACGCAGAAGCCACAGAAGAAATAAAACTAAAAGAAGATGTACTAACAGCAGTTGTTGATAAACTAGATGACTATCAACTACAAAAATTAGCTGGAGGTTTTTACAATCTGCAAGAAAAAGAAGACTTAATTAATGGAGTAAAAACATCTATAGTAAAAAGTAGAATTAAAGATGTAAAAAAAGAAAGCGAAATAATTAATTTCAATGTAGAGCAAGAAGCAGATTCTATAAATGAAAACCAAAAAACAATTTTAAATTCTATAAAAACTTTAACAGGAGGTGGCACTAAGTTCAAAGAAGAAGATAAACCAACAGAGGAACAAGTAAATGAATACAATGTTTTAGTAGGTAAATTCAATGAGGGTTTGTCTAATCTTCAAAAACTGCAAAAAACTTACGATTATAGAAAGAATAAAGCATCAGACAGTCTTAGCTCTTTAGAGGGTGAGTACGGCGTAAATTTAGCTACTGGAGTCTTAGCTAACAACTTTCAATTGTCAAACGATATAGAAAAATTTAGAGAGATGTATTCTGGAGATGGCTTCTGGAACGGTGTCGGAGACATTCTTGGAGGAGAGGCGTTACAAGGAACTTATAAAACTGTAAAGAAAGCCACATTAGGGTCAGCTGCCTGGCTTGCGACATTAATACCTGACGTAATTGAAAGCGATGATACGTACTCTTCTTTTGATGCTTTTAGGGATGTAGTTAACAACTGGTCGGACAGCACTTTAGTGCCTAATTCCACTGATGAAAAATTCAAAATAACTAAGCAAGAAGGCGGCTTCAAAGATTTCGATCTTAGGAGCTATCTCAAGCTAGGTACTTCTATGGCTACCTTTACTGGTTATCTAATTAGCGAAGTTAGAAAAGGTAATTTTAAAGGCATAAAAGAAGCCGCTGGAAAAACTTTTGCTAATTTATTTTCTAAAGGAAGAGTTTTAACTCCTGTTTCTCAAAAGTTGAAAAACGATGTAATAATGATTAACGCAGCTTTCAAAGCGACCATAATGGACAATGTTAAGGAGGCGGAAAGAATGGGGCTAAAAGGTATTTCAGCACAGACTTATGGTATGGTTAATTCTACCGCTGAGTCCTTAGTTCAAACAATAATGCCTGATAACAATTTTTTAAAAGGCGTTAAAGGAAAAGCTATAAAAGATGTTTTTGCTGGTAATTTAAAAAAGGTAGCGAATAAAGAAGCTGTAAAAGCGGCTTCTAAGGAATATCTAACTAGCATTGCTAAAGAACTTGGAGAAGAAGAATTGACAGCCGGTGTTAAGTTGATGACAGACGTTTCTTATGGACTTGCTCTGCCTAAGTCCAGTGAATTTTTAAATAACCAAATAGAATTAGTAGCTGGTACCTTCATGCTTAGTGGTGGTTTAGGCGTTGCGGGTGCTAAACAGACTTTCGGTAATCAAAAAGCGCTCGTATACAACCAAATAAGTAAAAACATAAGCTCTATTGATCTGCAGCTTAAGACTATGTATGATACTTCTAATGACGTAGAAGTAATGGAGGAAATAAAAAAAGCTAGACAGTTTGCTATAGATGTTAACAAAGCTGTTAAGTCGTCGCCTGAAAGCGTTACTGCTGATCAGATAGACTTATTAATGGATAAACAGAAGTTAATAAAAAAGAAAGAATCCACAGACTCTGCTTTTTTCCCCGCTATAGATAAGAAAATAGAAGAAACCAATAGTAAGATACAAGAAAGTCAAATAAAACAAGATATAGCGCAACAATTCGAAACAGATATTGAAAACATAGGTAAGTCTATTAAGTCTACAGGTTTGAACGTAGACGAAACTAAAGTGTTTGAAACTAACGAAGATCAAAGCGCTGATGAGCAGATGAAGGAGTTTTTACTGGATAACGCTCCTGATAACATATCTGAAAAAGGTGAAGACGCTGTAGAAAAATGGGCTAATGAAAATAAAGATTCTTACGGTACCTTTGTAAAAGCAAAAGACGGTAGAGAGGTTTTGATAATAAACAAAGATTCCGCTTTAAAAGATAGTTTTGTAACTACGGGTCAACATGAGTTTCTACACAAGCTTATATTGTCTAATTTAGGTTCTAACAACGAATTAGTTAACAAAGCTGGAGAACTTTTGCTAGAAGATTTAATGTTAATACAAGATGGTTCAGAATTAAAGAGCAGGGTGTTAAAGTATGCTGAAGCTCTAAGCAACAATGAAATTACTAAAGAGCAATTCTTTGAAGAAGTGCTACCTCTATATTCAGAAGCATTGACTAGAAAAGATGTAGATATTAATAGATCTACTCTTGGTAAAGCTGGAGACTTCTTTAGACAAATGTTTCAAAACGCAGGGTTAAAAAAGGTGAGTTTTGAAAATGCTGAAGGTGTAAAGAACTTTATAATCGACTACAACAAGTCTTATAGTAAGGGTAAATTCAAGGGGGCTATAAAAAACTTTTCCGGTTTATCAAAGACTGAAAGCGAAGATCAAGAGCAAAAAAGCACGGCTGATTTTAGTAAATCTGCTTCTGTAGAGTCAATAGAGACAAAACTAGAAGAGCTAGAAGATAAATATTTTGATCAAGAAATAGACGAATACCAATTCGAGCAGCAAAGAGAGAAGTTAGAAGGAGATCTTGCTAAAGCTGAAGAAGCTGCTAGGTTAGCTGATCAAGTTGAAACTGAGACGGTCGAAGTAGAAACTAAACCAGTAGATAAAGCTGAAAATGTAAAAGAGGTAGTAAAAGAAGCTACCACTGAGGTTTTTGAGGTTAAAGAAGTATCTGAAAAGAATAAACAAATAGCAAGAACTAATGACGACATCGTTGAACAGATGACTGATTTAGGAGCTAACAGAATATCAGATATAAAAGATGCTAAAGCTAGAAAGGCTATAGTTGATAGATTAGGTGAAAATAATATAGGCGCTGTCACTGAGTTAGCTAAAAAAGCAGCTGCAACCAGTAGAGACTTACCTATAGACAAGAACTTAAAAGTAGGTTATGAAGAGTTTTTCCTTGGTTTTAGTGAAGAGTTATCTGCGCTTATAAACTCTTATAAAGCTAACGTAGATGGTAAGCAAGTTCCTTTTGGAGCTTACATGAATCAAAACCTTAGACTCAGATACGGTAGCATATTAGAAAGATCTTTGAAAGGTAAACTTAAAGGTTCTGAAAGCTTATCTAGTGACAAGAACGTAAAGAAAGAAGTTGGATCATTTGTGGAAGAATCTACAAGTGAATCAACTGGTAGAGACGAGGGTCGAGTATTAGAGCAAATAGATGTAAGAAAGTTTGGGCCAGCTAAAGATAAAGTTGACCAAGTTTCAAACATAGTTACTGTAGAAGAAGGGAAAGCGCCTACATATAAAGAGTTAACTGAAGAGTTTATAGAACCAGTGTCTGTAGAGTTGTTTAACGTGCCTGGTAGAAAAATACAAGGTAAAGCTACTTTAACTGATACTGAAGCTAAGTCTTTGCAAAGATTATTTGTTAGTCCTGATAACGTTAGAAAACTTATAAAAACAATGCCTCCTTACAACGTAGCAGGTAGTGAGACTACTATCGGCGAACGAGCAGAGAGCATTGATGTTTCCAAAGATACTAAAGGTAAGTCTATAGGTTTGTCTAACAAGTTTATGAAACAGTTTTACCAACCAGTAACTAGAGCTATACCTGGTATCTCTAGCCCGAAAGGTAGAAGTTTAGGCGCTACAAGTCAAGGGCAAGTATATGAGCTCAAGCCAGAGTTTAGAGGTAGAGTATCTAACGAAGCTGTAAAGCAAATTCAGAACAGCGTAGGTGTAACAGAAGCTGGTGTACCTAACGAAAAAATATCTGCAGCTAACAGAACCAAGTACGGCACCACATTAACAGGTTTTGCCAAGACTTACATAGCTAATGTCATAAACGTAACAGGTCGATCTAAACAGACCGACAAGCAAAAACAAGCAGATACTGGTGCTGGTAAAGCTAGTATTATGTTTAGTAAAGGCTTTGATATAAACGAAAAATTAACGAAGAAAAACGAAAGTTATAGAAAGTTTAGAGAATCTATATTAAATAAAGACATGTTTCATGGTGGCTCTAAAACAACATCAACAGAGGCAACTTGGTTTTACTTAAATGATCCTGAGGCGGCTAAAATGTGGGGAGATGGTAAAGTTTACAAAACCAACTCTTCCTTGTTAAAAGATCAGTTGATAGTCCCAGATTTAAACGATGTATCTGAATATCATAAACACGCTTCTAAAAAGTTTGGATTACCAAAAGAAAGCTTCTATGATGTAAGAGAAGTGATGAAACTTCCTAATGCTGGCGAAGTAATAAATGACTGGATTGACTGGGTTACTAAAAATAAAACTGACTGGGATCTAGGTTATAACTTATACGAGAATGGTTCTTTGACTGAAGGTATTGCTGTAACAGTTATAGGTAAAATACCTGAATCAAAACTAGAACCATTTAAAGAAGATCTTGGTGCTGGTGAATCTAGAGTTACGTTCTCTAAAAATTCGGCCTTAGAAGAAGGTGTAAATCCAAAAACTTTATTAAGCACAAAAGCTTCTAAAAAAACATTATCAACAAAACAAGTAAACAAAAAGTCTGATATTATGTTTAATGATACTAAGGCTTTGTTTTTAAATAACATTGGTGATGTAGATTCCTTTTTAAACGATACTGTTGACTACTTAAAAAATATCAAACTAAAAGATAAAGAT
>ERZ1039804.213-NODE-213-length-38046-cov-5.486642_pt1 | contig 38046 bp, 88 predicted proteins | sample MGYA00383089_ERZ1039804 | MGnify/ENA primary metagenome ERZ1039804 (study PRJEB29581, sample SAMEA5548359) | metagenome | biome: marine; feature: coastal; material: water | depth 1 m | study: Short-term variability in the microbial, nano- and picoplankton dynamics...
TTTTAACGTTCTGTAATAACAACCCTAAAGGGCAGTTTATTACTTCACCGTTAGGCACAATTAAAATTATTACTTCGGTGCTTTTGGTAAAGGCATCCACCATTTAATATCTATTTTTGCGTAATCTAAATCTTGAAATATGCCAACTTTGTTATTATACATTGCCTCAAATACATGGTTTGGTGAAAGCCTATCACCTACAACTAAGCATCTTGTAAATCCTATCTCTTTTGGCGTTTCTTTTTTCGGGTCTATCCATTCCATAATTAAAAGTGCCTAACAAAGGCTATAAAACCATATTAGTTAGGGCTTGTTTAAGTTGTAAAATTCTGCTATAAATACAGTTTATAGCCTAGTCATTATGGCAAATTAGATTCAGAATCCCACTTAAATCTAATCCACCATCTTCTATTCCAAAAGTCTATGTGTTTTTGCCAACCTCTTTTATAAAGTTGCCACCACTTTCTTTTCATCATTTGTACCTCTCCTTTACTTTGTATTATCTCAGAACTTGCCATAACATTATTTAAAAATCATTAAAACGCTTTTTACATTTAGTGTTAGCATCCATTAAGCCACTTAACATAATCATCAGCCATATTTTCATCGCTAAAATAGAAGTGAGCTACTTCCAATCCTTTAGCATCTAAAACTATTCTACCATTTTTCCTCCCTACCCTAAATGGTGGTGTAAACCTTTCTTTAAAGTAACGGCTGCTAACAAAAAATAAATTCAATAGCTGCTCATCTGCTATCTCTACACTTATTTCTTTGTTTTTAAGCCTTTCTAATATTTTCAATCTTTTTTCTTTCATATCTCTACTGTATTTATTCAAACGTTGGGCGTAATTTAATCTAAGTCTTCGCCCATTCTACAAAGTATATCTTTTAAGTCCCATAAAACTAAATTGCATTTGTTCCATTGGCTAAATGTTTTGTCGTAATCATTCATAAGGTTCTTACCCTTATACAAGTCTAGGTTTTCACTCAATTTAGCTTTAAGGGTTTCTTCCTTTTTAATAAGTTCATGAATAAAACTACGCCCAACATTGTATAAATACAATACTCGCTCTAGTGCTTCCTCACTACCTATCTCTAGTCTTTGGTGTTGGTCTTTTATTTTGTCTATTTCTGTCATTGTCGTACTGTTTTTACACTTAGCGTTATGCGCAACATTAAAGAGTGCCACGCAGATACTCACCGCTTTTTAAAACAATATGCTTGCAGTAGTCTTGTTGTTTAAGTTCATCTAGCCAGATGTGCCAGTGCTTCATAAATGTACCTATAAATTCATACGGACTATCTCTTTCAATGTACCTATCAAGATATTCGTTTCTTAGCTTGTTTTCAGGATAAACCAATGTTATGTCATACCCTTCTTTATTTAGTAATTTCAAACCATCGGGGTCAGTGCTTATAAAAATATAATCTACTTTACCTATTAGATTTTTAATGTCTTGTAGGTATTCTTTTTGCAGTCCGTTATCTTTATACTTCCAGTATTCAATCTCACAAGCTTTTATATTAGTTTTCTCACAAATATAAGTCTTGCCTGTACCACACCATGCAGCGCATAACACGGTATATATTTTATTTTCGTTCCTCAAACAAATCATATACTATTCGTTATAAATTATTTTTCTCTTTTACTATATTAAGATACTCTTCAACAGTCATTCCGTTTTCGTCATCACATTCTATTGCGTTCCATTTCTTAATAAAATCCTCTGCGGTTGTATTGTCAAAAAATTCTTTCATCTTATCTATTAACTTTTCCTCTTTCATTCAAAACAATTTATAACAAATTTTAAATTCAATTTTCGTTTCACTTCAAACAGCATTTACAATCAACATTATGTACAAGCACTAATATTCTCGGTCTAAAACAACCATTCCTATTTGCGGATGGTATTGTATTGCACATTTATATTCTTCTGCAAGTTTGTAGAGCTTTTCAAGAAAATCTTTATTCTTTCCTTCGGGAGTGTTGTGGTTTAATTCAATTCTTTGCCCTTCTAAACTCGCTCTATTTAAGCCTATCCCAATGCCTAATTTTATACCCCTATCCCAAGTTTCACGCATTTCTACTTTAGAGTATTTGTTGTTTCCAAACAACATACCTAAACCACTTTCTTTTTCTTGAAAAGAAGTATCACCTCTCATTTCTTCCGCAAATATATTTTCAATTCTAATATCCATTTTATTTAAAGTTTTTAGTTATTAACCCGTGCCAGTACATAACACGGTATATATTACATTCGTGCCTCACGCACCATATACAATTCGTTATAAACAATAAAATTATTACTTCACCTTTTCAATAACAGCATCTAACACTAAAACAACAACCAATATTAAATACATCACTATTATAATTTCCATAATTTTAATATTTATAACATTAATTAAATTCCATTAAAACGGTATTTACTTATACCATTGTAGTGCATTACATATCATCTATAATCTTCCACATTTTCTCTCTCACTTCCATCTTTACTCTTTGTCTTGCAAAATGGTCATCACTTGTACTTATACTAGGTTCAACGTGTGTAACACCTTTAATCATTTTTACAGCATTTAAAATAAATTCAACATCATCTATTCTTATGTCTTTTTCTAAGGTTACTGTAAACCCTTTTACTCTATCTGTCATATTATTTTCGTTTTAAATGAGATTTCAATTCTTTTTTAATTTTTTTCTTTTTCATAATACTAATATAGTGAATAATGTTTATATTATCAAATTTATTTTAAAATAAGTGAAAAGAATTTTTTAACATTAGAAATATTAAAATGTCTAGTAATTAACTAAACAACCATTCCATAAAAATTATGAAAAGAATAAGTAAGTTAGATACTAATGTAATTAACGACATACTTATTATAATAAAAATAAAAGGTTCTAAATATCTTTTTTTGTTTTTAAACATATTTAAAAAATAAATTTAATTACCCCATTAAAGATAAAAAAAAATGTTGTCATCCAAATTATAATTAATAAAATTGGGTTTGATGGATTTTGTAGTTTTTTTCTCATTATTTATTCTTTACGAAAATCAATTTATTTTTGTTTTTAACATTTTCTCTTTCTTCAACTAAGAATTTACCGATAGATTTAATAAGTGGTGTTAATTTATCGAATCCATAATTTCTAGAATCAAAATTTGGTTGTTTCTTTTGTAATAGTCCACCTACATCACCTAAGAAAGCCCAATCATCTTCATCAGATAAATCAGATATTGTAGAAGAAATAAGTTTAATTACTTTTGGTGTAATCTTATCTACATCATTCTTTGTAACCTCATCTTTAATACTTTCTTTTTTCTCAGGTTCTGTTCTAAGTATTTCTATATAAATAAATTTATCACAAGAAACTATAAATGGATTTGGTGTTTTTTTCTCACCAATACCAATAACCTGCATACCTGCTTCACGAAGTCTTGTTGCTAATTTTGTGAAATCACTATCACTTGAAACTATACAAAATCCATTTACCTTTTCAGAGTATAGAATATCCATGGCATCTATAATCATAGCTGAATCAGTAGCGTTTTTACCAGAGGTATAAGCGTATTGTTGAATAGGTGTAATAGCGTTCTCTAATAATAAGTTTTTCCATTTTGATAAATGTGGACTTGTCCAATCCCCATATATTCTTTTAATGGTTGGATTACCATATTTTGCAATTTCATCCATCATCTCAGTAACATAAGATGAAGTAATATTATCACCATCAATAAGTACAGCTAAATTCATAATATTGTTTATATAGTAAGTTACTGGTTGTGTGTTTAATATAAGTTATTAACAATCATAAGTTAATTCAACAACCACTAGTGTTTTGGATTGATATAATAAAGTTTATTACTTATTATGAGTGTTATTATATTCTTTTAATTCTAAGTCTTCCAATACCATTCCATGAAGTGGATGAAAAGTGAATTTACAATTATATTTTTTAGATAATTCTAAGAACTTTTGATAAAATTCTTTTTGTCTATCATCTTTTAGATTCTCAGTATTTACTAATTTATCGGTATTAAAAGAATCTCGTAATCCTTCTTCTAATCCAGTAGCATAACCATCAGAAAATATTTTATTTGTTTTTCTCCAATCCTCGTAATTAGTCCCAGTTAATATATCACCAAATAAACCAATATTGGATATTTTATCTACTTGTATCAATCTTTCTTGATTATCTTCAAGTTTCTTTACTCTTTGTTCAACTATTTTTTCTACACTCATATTATTATTATTTTAAATTGAGTTTATACAAGCTTGGTAAAGTTCTGTTCTATCAATATCATCTTCATCCAAATCATTTCCACCATCATCTTGTAACAATGTTATTACCATATCACTTTCTTCAAATCCACCACCATAGCTATATAATTCTATTTCACCTTCATAAGAAATATCATCTTTATCAATTGTAACATTAACTACATAACATCTAACATCCGAGGAATTTACACTTACATTCATTTTTATTTGATTTAATTATTAAAATTATTTTTTACCACCACAAACTTTCAAATACTTTGTGGAAAGATTTTAATCCTTTTTTAACTTTCTTTTTTTCTTTTTTATTAAATAAACATGCTGAATCATCTCTTACTAAAAGTTTAAGAGCTTTAAGTAATTGTTTACATTCTTTTTCATGTCCATTAATAAACATTTTATCGGTAATCTCTATATACCTTTTTAATCTTGGTATAGTAAAATTAGCTATAGTTGACATTAAACACCATGTTTCAGAATCATCAAATCCATATTTTTTTCTTTGAATAGAAAAATCTTTTTCTCTTTCATCATTTTTATTAGTTAAAGAAAAACACACATTTGGTATATCGGTATATTTAATATCTGGTAATTTTTTTAATTTATCTTTCATTTTAATTCGGTTTCTATTATACGAGGACTTCCTTCTAAACCATTAACATAGTTATCAGCGTCTTCAAATTTATTAAATACAATTACATCATTTTCATTTATCCCATTATCAGAATAAAACGGAATAACTACATATACTACTTTTATATCATTTATCATATTATGTTTAATTTTTTATTACTTATGTTCAAATATATAAAACTTATTTTAATTATCCTAATAGTTAAATGATATTATTAATTAAATATATAAATCATGAGTATAGATGAAATTTGTAAAAAATATGATATAAGAAATTATACAATAAATGAAGATGGAACGGTTGATGTTTATAACGAAGTTTATTTAGTTAGTAGGAATTTAACCGAACTTCCATTAAAGTTTGGTATCGTTGATGGTGCGTTTAATTGTTCTAATAATGAGTTAACAACACTTGAGGGTTCTCCTAAATCAGTAGGTGGGTATTTTAAGTTTACTAATAATAAATTAACTGATTTAAAAGGTGGTCCAGAAAAAGTGGATTCATATTTTGATTGTGAACGTAATGAATTAACCACATTAGAAGGTGGTCCTAAATTAACAGGAGCTTATTTTTGTGGATTTAATAATTTATATGATTTAAAAGGATGTCCTAAAGAGGTAGTAGGTGATTTTTATTGTAATAATAATTTATTAACTACATTAGAAAATGGTCCTAAATCAGTTGGATATTTTGGTTGTGGTTATAATAATCTAACTAATTTAAAAGGATGTCCTAAAGAAATAGGTGGTGTGTTCTCTATAGAATCTAACCCATTAACTGATTTAGTAGAGGTTCCAGAAAAAATGGACAAATCTCTTGTTTGTAAAAACACACCATTAGGTTCTATATTTCATAATGTAGATTTAGATTTTATAAAAACATTTAACACATTTAAGGTTATTAAAGATGGTGTTGTTATTATTAAAAGATTAAAATATGTAATGGAGTTATTTGATAGGGCAATTTTCTTAGATGATATTAAAAAGCATTATAAAGTAAAATGAGTATAGAAAAATTTTGTGAAAAATACTATATAAAAAATTATACTATTAATTCAGATGGTTCAATTGATGTTGATGGTGATGTTTTTATTTACGATGAGGAATTGACTGAAATTCCGTTAAAATTTAATAAAGTAACCGGTAGTGTTAATTTAATAAAAAATAAATTAACTTCATTAGAAGGATGTCCTAAAGAAGTAGGTTCTTTTTTTGATTGTAGAGATAATAAATTAACTTCATTAGAAGGTGGTCCTGAGTTAGTAGGTGGTGATTTTCATTGTGGTGATAATAATTTAACTGATTTAAAAGGATCTCCTAAAGAAATAGGCGGTAAGTTTGGTTGTATAAATACTAATATAACTTCATTTGTAAGTGATATAAAAAAATTAGATGGTGATTTTCATTGTTGGGGAACTCCAGTAGGTTCTATAATTAATATAACAGATATTGACTTTATTAGAACATTTAACACATTTAGAGTTTTAGAAGGTAATGTTATTTATTTAAAACGTTTAAAGTATGTCATGGATTTATTTGAAGAGCAATTTAGCCTCCGCATGATAAAAGAACATTATACAATAAAATGAGTATAGAAAAAATTTGTGAAAAATATGGTATAACTAATTATACTATCAATGATGATGGGTCTATTGATGTTGATGGAAATGTTAATCTTAAATTATTCAAAATAACTAAACTTCCATTAAAGTTTGGAATTGTTAGTGGATATTTTCATTGTCCGTTAGGATTAACAACACTTGAAGGATCTCCCAAATCTGTAGGTGGTGATTTTGATTGTTCTTGTAATGATGAATTAACCAATCTAGAAGGTTGTCCTGAAAAAATAGATGGGAAATTTAATTGTTCGGGTAATGAATTAACTTCATTAGAAGAAGGACCAGAATCAGTAGGTCATGATTATAATTGTGCTAGTAATAAATTAACTTCATTATCAGGAAGTCCCGAATCGGTAGGTGGTCGTTTTATTTGTTTAGATAATAAATTAACAACACTTGAAGGTGGTCCTGTATCAGTAGATGAGGATTTTGATTGTTCTTTTAATAAATTAACTGATTTAAAAGGCAGTCCTAATAAAGTTGGTTGGGCTTTCAAGTGTTTTAATAATGAGTTAACTGATTTAAAAGGAAGTCCTGAATATATTGGTGATAATTTATTTTGTTCAAATAATAAAATAACTTCATTGGAAAATAATACTAAACATATAGGAATTAGGATTTGGATTAACAATAATCCGATATCTAATATATTAGGTCCTAATATTGAATATGAACATTTATCATCATTTAAATCATTTAAAGTTATTAAAGATAATGTTATTAATTTAAAAAGGTTAAAATATTTTTATAGTATATTTGATTTTGATACTATTGATTTAGATTTGATAAAAAAGTTCTATAAGATTGTTTGATTATTTATAGTTTTTTTGTTTTTGGTGTTAACACCTTTGATAATATTTTTGATTTTACGATATAAACAACATCACTATGTAGATTAATTTCATCAAAATTACTATTACAAACTTTAGTAGATATTACATAATCAAAGTATACTTCATCAACAATAGCAAAGTATATATTACTATAATCTATATATTTTATTAAATCACCTATTTCTATACCAGAGGTTTTCATGTGTGACTATATATTAAATATTTTACTAATTTAAATGTTTATAAGCGTTGTGTATATTTAATATACCTTGTATATCAAGCACCAAACCACCTATTACCACCAAACCACCAGAAAATTTATTAAAATAATGTGTGTTAAGATATAAAGTTACGACACCAGCAGTGATTAAAATAGTTCCTTTTAATAGATTATTTTGTCCTTTATAAGTTTGTTGTTTAAATTTAATTATACCGTCTTTAAGAAGATAATTTTGTTGATTAAGTTGATTAATTTTACTTTGTAGATTAAATAATGTATCAGTAATACTAATTGGTTCATAACAAATAGTATCATATTTTATTTCATTAATATTAGTATCGTTTTGACAATAACTAACTAAAGACATAAAAATTAAAATAACTAACAACAACTTCTTTACTAACAACACAACTACCAACTTCTCCATATCAATACTATATATTAATGTTTTGGTTGGAAAATATTAAAAAAAGTTTAAAATTAAATTATTTTACATACTTTGATATTAAGTATATTTAAACTATCAAAAAGTGTTCTGTTAGGATGTTATTTGAACTATTATTGTGTCTCTTTTATCAAGTATGGTTTGTAGGAACGATAGGATTCGAACCCATATCTTCAAGTCCGTAGCTTGATATTCTATCCATTGAACTACGTTCCTGTTTTATTATATATCATATACTTATAGATTTTTTTAGAATCTATCTTTCTAAGATTTATATAAGATTTAATTATTCTTAAATTACCGTTAATTAATATTTTACCTGTATCAATTTTAATTAACATTAGTATTTTACTACAATCATATAATTCAACTAAATGATAATCACATTTATCATATTCTAAAGATTCAGAATATTTATCACACAATAAAGCAGATTTTAAATAAAGTGGTTTAAGTTTATTAATCATTTTTGTTTAATTTAATTATGTTTCAGTCGTTTACTAAATATACGAAAAAATAATAAAATTCTTATAGATTATCATTTAATTTCAATAATTCAATTATCCTATCATCAATATCATTCATTTTTTTACAATCTATGTGGTTAGCTGCTTTTCTGTTTAAGTCACCAGGGTTACCAGTGTAATAAACACCTCTTTCGATTAATCCATGACACTTATAATCACCACCATAACCACCCATACCATGCAAGACTAATATATCTTTAAGTAATTTTATTGTCTTATCTTCATCCATCCATTAAAAATACTAATTTTTTTTATAAAAAACTAATAATGTTATTTAATATTTTCTCAAAACACCTATTTCTCATTTACGTTACTAATCCATTTTCCTTTATCATCTTCATATCTAATATAGATATTGTTTTCTGATTTAGTTACCCAAAATTCCTTTCTTGGTGTTTGTGCGTTTGGTGAATACAATGTTTGATGAAATCTATAAATTTTAAATTTTATTAACCCATCATCATTACCAACATATTTTTTATAAATATATTCCTTGTTAGCATTAGTAGTAACATATCTTATATGTGGGAAAACAATGCCATCAGACTCAATGAGTTTTCGTTTCATTTCATCTCTATATTCTTTTATTTTTTTTATTTTATCTGTAATTTTTTTCATATAGTTAAAATAAAGTTAATAATTTTCCCAGTAACTACCATCGTAGATGTCGTAATGTCGTCGTTGTTTTTTACCACATCGTTCACAATACCGTTTATTCACTGTCCATGTGTCAGGTTTTGACTTATCTAAATGATAGCCTTCGTATTTCCACTTATGTAATCCGAAGTAACACATTATTTTTCTTAAATTAAATTTATACATTTATTTATATATTTTTATTAATCTTTTACTACGTAATTAAAAGTATCTTTTCCATTTTCATCAAATTCATATTTTCTTATAATAGGTTTATTATAAAAATCTGTGGTATGAACTAATAGTGTTGTTCCATTTTCGTGTTCAACACATTCGGTTTTTAAATTTCTAAAAACAAATTTATACGAATCTAATACGGTTTTTAATTTTTGTTCTGTTGGCATAATTATTTATTTGGTTATAATATACGGAAAATTTTCCAAAGTTTTAATATTATTTAATTTTAATTTATTATAATTGATATTGATAATTAAATATATAAATAATGTCTAAAACAATAGAAGAACTTTGTGAAAAATATGATATAGAAAATTATACTATTAATTCAGATGGGTCTATTGATGTTAATGGTGATGTTTGTATACCAAACTCAGGATTTACTAAACTTACATTAAAATTTAATAAAGTTACTGGTGATTTTAGTTGTTATAATAACGAACTAACTTCATTAGAAGGAAGTCCTAAATATGTAGGTGGATATTTTGATTGTGATGGTAATTTACTGAATGATTTAAAAGGAAGTCCTAAACAAGTTGATGGGGTTTTTGTTTGTAAATCAAATGACTTGACTTCATTAGAAGGTAGTCCAGAAAAAGTTGGTGGTGATTTTAATTGTGGTAGTAATTATTTAACTAATTTAAAAGGAAGTCCTAAACAAGTTGGTGGTGATTTCAAATGTTATGACAATGACTTGACTTCATTAGAAGAAAGTCCTATATCAGTAGGTGGTGAGTTTGATTGTGGTAATAATAAATTAGTTAACCTTAAAGGATGTCCAGAAAAAGTAGGTAAAGATTTTTATTGTTTTGAGAATTCAAAATTAAGTTCATTAGAAGGTAATCTTAAATCATTGGGGCTTTTTCTTTATTGTGATGAAACACCATTAGAATCTATATTCAATGATGTTAATATTGATTTCATAATAGCATTTAACTCATTTAAAGTTATTAAAGATGATGTGGTTAATTTAAAAAGATTAAAATATGTAATGGAGTTGTTTGATAAGCCTATTGATATTGATAGAATAAAAACCTATTATACAATAAAATAATTATAAATATTCATCATCGTTTTCACACAAAGCTCTGTTTATTATAGTTTCTTTATCTTCTATCTTAACTTTATATCTTTCGCGACCATCAGCTTCTTCTTGTTCTTTAATAACTTTATTAAACATATTTTGCCATTGTATAACCAAAGAAGCTAAACTATCTAAAGCAATTCTTTCTCTACTCATTATATTATTTCTTATTTTTACTATTAGTAAATTCTTTGTATAAGTTTATTACTTTATCTTTTTTTAATTGTTTCAATTTATCATCATATTTAGGTATGATATTATGCTCTACTAACATTTCATAAACAGCTACTAAGTCTGCTATTTCATATGATATTTTTTCAGCGTTAGTTAAATTACTTTCAAACTTTGTGTCAAATCCAAATCTATTTGCTTTACTGATAGCTTGTACCACTTCTGAACACTCTTCTCCTAATATGTAAAGTAAGTTCATTTCTAATTTATCCATAACGTTATTTTAATTTTTTAACAGATATTATATCCCAATGTTTATCAATAGGAACTCTAGCTAAACTTTCAATACTGATTAAAAAAGTATTCTCATATCCTTTAATATGATAACCCTCAACATCTTTATTAAGTTTTAATCTAAATTCTAATATTGTATCTTTATTCATATTGATAATTGTTTTAATAGTTTGTTAATTTAATCAAAAAATGTGTATTTATTATCTAATTTATAATAGTAATTAGTTTATAAAATATTCAGATAAATTAGTGTTTAAGAACAACAACAAGTTTCTCTGTATTGAAATATTACAAAATCAACAACTTCTCTTATTTTCTCTGGTTCATAAATATCGGTCTTACCCACATATTCACAATAACTTTTAAGAGTGTCTTTATCTTCAACTTCTTTAGGAGCTACTTTAATTAATCTCTTATAAGATTCCCAATAAGAATCTTGTTTAACAAGTTCATTGAACAATATATCTATGTCAGATTCTTTTTCAACAAATATAACTCCTTCTATCTTACTAGACCAATTATTTTGACATTCTATTTTTTGTGGTTTTAATTTAATCATAATTATTTTAATTTCAAGTAGTAAAAATATCCGATGTTATTATCTGTTCCATAATAAGCAAATTTAACTAAACCCTTTTGGACTTTTAATCCGATTTCTTTAAATTTTTCTTGTGTTGACTTTTCTCTTATTCTAATATAGTTGTTGTTTACCATAACACTAATATACAAAATATTATATAGACCACCAAATAAAAAAACCACTCGTTAAAGTGGCTGAATGAAAGAATTGTTAATTTTGGTTTATTTTTACTTGGGGCCATCTCTGGCGAATTCACTAATGTCCGCATTTTTAATATTAGTAGTTTTCATAATGTGGTTAGTTATTTTTATGTTATTATCTCTTATCTATATTAGTATACTATGATTTATAATTAAAAGTTACTAAAATTAGTTAAAAAAATTAAATTATTATGAATTTTATTTTTAATAAAACCATACGATTAATTAATGATATATACTTAATGATGGAGATAAAAGGACCATTTTCATATAGTGGTAATAAATATAGAATTTGGAAAAAATACATTAGAAGTTATTGTTTCTAATTTTTGACAATTTTAATTTTCTTTTTTCATTAAGATTCCATTCGTTATATTTTGTCACACAAAAATCATTATCTATGAATTGACAATAAAAATTCACACCTACAATAGAATCCGAAACATAAGATTTTAAATTATTACCTGAACAATAAAAACTACCATGTATTAATTTCGGACTATATTTTAAATCGGTTAAATAATTAGTACCACATGAAAAATCATCACCCACATATTTAGGACATCTTTTAAGTGTAGTTAATTTATTATTAGAACAATCAAAAGTCCCACTAACTTTATTAAAATTTATTGGAAGTTCAGTTAATCCAATTCCATACAAAAAAACATCACCATTAACATCAATAGATCCATCTGAATTGATAGTATAATTAGTTATGTTATATTTTTCACAAACGTTCATGTGTTCAATTGTTATTGATTTTATTATTGTTTTCTAATATTTCTTTTTTAAGGGTTTCTATATGTTTTCTTAAATCTTTTTCTGTATAAATTATATGACCATCTTTTTCTAACTTCTTCAACCTTTCTTCATATTTTTCTTTCTTCATATTTTACTTATTATTTTTTTCAAAATATTTTTTCTTTTTTTATTAAGATTCCATTCTTTGTAATTTTTAGCAAAATAATTACTATAAACATTCAATCCCTTTTCTTTAAGTGATGTATGGAATTGTTCAAATTTTTCGATGTTGGATATATTAGTGGTTAAATTATTTTCATAACAATAAAAAATACTACCAACAGATTTAGGACCACCTTTTAATGAAGTTAAAGAATTACACGAACAAGAATAATACTCACCTACTGATTTAGGACCACCCTCTAATGAAGTTAAATTATTATACATACAAGAAAAATAACCACCAACAAATTTAGGACAACCTTTAAGTGTTGTTAATTTATTATCGGTACAAGTAAAATCACCAGTAACTATATTGAATTTTAATGGAAGTTCTGTTATTTCATAATGTGATAAATCAACATAACCATATACATCTATTGAACCATCTAAATTAATAGTATAATTTTCTATACAATATTTTTCACAAATTTCTTTAATCATATAATATTTGTAATATACTGAATTAAATTTAATTATGAAACTTTATAATAGTTAATTTAATCTTTTATATGATTTATATTCTTCCCAGCGCTTCATCATTTCTCTAATTAACTTATATTTAGTTTCATCGTCACTAGCTTTAAATCCTTCTATACCACCAACATCTCTTAGAACAACATCTATAACATCATTCATTTTTTCATCGTTATTCCCCATCTATCAAATTTCCTTTATTAAAACACACAAAGTTATCTAGCTGTGAATGGTTTGTTAGTTTTACTAATCCCTTTTCTTCTAAGTAAATATTACCTTCTGTGTCTTTTTCACCATAAGATGCTAAATATGTGTTATCACCGTCTATAAGTTTATGATATCCTATTCCATATACATCAAAAATAGTTTCTGTTAATTCTAAATCATTCATTAATTAATTCCAATTCATTATGATTAAACGGACCAATCCATTTACCATTCTTTTTTTCTAGCATATACAACCATTTAACCTGTGTTGGTGATTTATCTTTAAATATTATCTCACCTTTTCCACTTGGTGTTATAACAACATCACCAACTTTATATTTAGTTTCATCAGCCATATAATTTATTTTAAGTTATTTAAATTTTGTTAAACACTACTAATAAATTATATTACGTATATGTTTAATTTTTGTTATGTTTAATTTTTATAAAAAATTAATCTAAAGTCGAGTATATTAACCAAGTGATAAACATAGATAAACTTATAAAAGAAAGAACAAAAAAACCAACTATCCAATTACATATACTAGTTAATATATCTGTTGATGGTAAAACATATTCAATTGATAATCCAACACAATATGGCATAAATACGAAAATGACCATAGAAAAAATTAGTATTAATGATGTTTTAAATAACTTTATTATATTCATTTTAATGTTTTTCATTTATTTTATATGTTAATATATTTTTTATTTTATTAACTTCTGTTAAGTTAATTCTACCAGATGTTTCTACATAAGAGTCGTTTTTATTCATAGTTCGTTTAATTGCTCTTGTTTTTAAATCACTCCAGTAATCATATATTAAATCTACTAATTCGGATTTATCTAATTCTCTCTTATTCATTTTTAAAAAATTCTAGTTATTTTATCATAAATTCTATGAATAGTTTCTACTTGATCACCAGTCATGTGTTGTATTAAACCATCTTTATCTTTATACCAAATACCATCTTTTAATTTTGTCTTATTAGATTCTTGTTCTAGTATATAATAAGTTATAGTATTCTCAAAAGATATCGACACCTTAGCAACTTCTTTTAATTTTATCTCACCCCAGAATATATCTTTATGTTTAATTATATTACTCATTGTTTATAACAACTTGATTTTTATTATTAATGTTTTATATAATTCAATATCAATAAAGTTCTTTAAATATTTAATATATAATTATATGAAACATTTATTAAGTTACAACGAAAAGGAAAATACGCCAATAAATTTAAACGAAAGTGATTTTATATCAGGTGTAAGTGATAGTGATTATGGATTAGAAGCTAATGTAGTTGCTACTAAATTAGGTGATGAGAATGATTTGGATGTCTTATATGACACTATAATTAATAACAAAGATGTTGTTAGTGTAATATCAAAATTAGATAATCCAGATGTTATTTATATGATTGAAATACTTAAAAAGAATCCTGATCAATTAAAAAGATTAACAAATACATTATAAAGTTAACATGAAACATTTATTAAGTTATAACTTAAAATATAATCAATCTTTAGTATTTAACAATATAACTTCTTGTTCAATTCCTTTTTTAACTAAAAACCTAAAAGGTAAATGTCCAATTTCATTAATAAACTGAACGTTAAATTGAATTAAATTATTATGTGTATTTGGTTTATTAGGTGGCCATATTGATTCATCATAAATAAATACCATTTCTTTAACAAAGGAACATAATGATTTAACATTATTTACTATCTGATTAAAGTCTTTAATTTCACCATCTATATATTTACCCACAAAAAACTTTGTAGTGTCTATAACAAACTTATATTTAATTTCGTTTAGTTCTTTCATGTTTATTTATCTATAAGGTTCTCCAATTCTTCAATTATGAATTTTGAAATTTTCCAAAAATTGTGACCATCTTTAGAATAAGAAGCTTTGTAATGATTTTTAGGACCAGCGCTTAATTTTTCATTATCATCATATAATTTCTTACCTTTCTTTAATTCTTTTATACGTGATATTAATCTTTCCTTAGTGAAATCCTTTATTTCGTTAACATTACTATTTTGTGTAATGAAATTAACACACTTTTCTAAATCCTCTACATTCATACCAAACCCAATATAATCACTTTGTATTTTCCATTCATTACCTTCTTTAATTAAGAAGGCGTTGTTTATTGGATTATTATTGGATTTTTCTAAAAACTTATCTTTGTTTTTTAAAACTTTAATGTTTAATCTGTTAAATAACTCATTAGCTTTCAAAACATCATTAACATCTTTAACTGATATTATATTAAAAGCACTTTTACAGTTATGATTGTATAAACTTGCTGAATTTTTATGAAAGTTCTCTAATTCAGTTATGATTTTATTGTCTAAATTTATTCTTTTCTGTTCTACTACTATTTCCATAATTTATTATTTGTTTGAAAAACTAACTTAGTTAGTATATATATTATCTGTTATTTTGTTTTTATTGACCGCTTGTTATTTTATAAAATTCTTTAGGTATAGCCACATTACCATTTACAAAACACTTAGCATATAATATATGAAATTCTTTATGATTTACTTTACATGGTATATAATGTTCTTTATTGTTGTCCAATTTTTCTATATAACTAGGTCTAGCATTTATTTTATACCAACCGCTATAATCAACTTTGAACATACTTATTTTCTTTTTAATCATTTCTTATTTAATATTGATTTAATTTTATTTTTTCTTTCTTTTAACTTTTCAAGTTTTTCTGTATGTTCGTTTAAAACCTTAAATATATCTAAATTGGTCACCATATAATTAGCATATCCACTTCTAGACATACTATGAATATAGTTAGCCGCTTCTAACATTTTAGTTGATAATTTTTTATCCATTTTTCTTAAAATTAGTTATAATATCAATAGTTGTAATAACTACGAATAAAATTAAACTTGGTATTAACCAGTAAAAACTATTCATTATTTTTTAGGTTTACATTTATTTCTTAATTCAACTGCCCATCCATTTGGATCTTGTTTGAATTCTTCATCTAATTTAAATGATATAGCTGATAAGTATACCCATTCTTTTGATTCTTTATTTCTTTTTATCCATTCATGGAAAGGACAAATTAAAGCTCCTAATGTATAAATTAATTCATTTCTAAATTTATCCCAAGATTCAAGTGTGTTTATTTCTTCTTTAGATGGTCCAATGCCTTCAATATATTCTGGTGTTTTACCTGACCCTAAGTTACCTAAACTTCCACCAACTAATCCAGTATATAAATCATCAAATTGTTCTAATGTTGGTTTATATGATTTACCTAGTTCAACAACCAAATAAGCTTGCCATATAAATTTCTCAAAATCAATATTAGATTCCTCACATACCTTTTTAAGTCTTTCTAATTCTATCATAATTTTTTATTCTTATTTTTTGTTTTTAAGTATTCAACATATTCCTTTCCAACAGGATCTCCAAATACTACATTGTTTAATGATATTCTAAATTCTTCTACTAATGAATCTACTGCTATTTGTTTTATTTCATTGTATGTATACGATGACATATCGGATAAATCATCTATCTGTTCCAAAAACTGACCAGTTGAGAACTTATAAGAATAATCATTTCTAAAAGGATATTTAGCTCCTTCTCTAGTTATGTTATATGATAATTTTTTATAAGATGGGGTTTGTTCTTTACTCATTTTTTTTGTTTTTTATAAAGTTATCAACTCTACTTTCTATTTGTTGTATAGTGTCTCTAGGTTTCATTTTAACTCCATTATGATTTACCCATTGTTTTATATCACAAGATCCATAAGCTTCTGTAACACAAAATTCTATCAATAGTTCTTTAATAATTTCCTTTTCCATGTCATTAAATTATTTATTCACACATTTATGTTTTTTTCTTTCAGACCTTTTATGTGATTTATATTTTTTACTCATATCTTTTTGTTCTTTTTGATAGTGTTTGTTTGGTTGTTTTTTCCACCAAGGTGTTTTACATCTACTTTGAACACATCCAGTTAATAATAAAACCATCAAAAAAATACATATTCTCATCTTAACCATTTTTTAATTTTATCAAAAATAGATTTCCTTTCAATTGATTTACCAACAATTGTAGGAACTTTACTACCATCATAATTAGTATGAGTATTGAATATCTGTGTATGATGGTTGTACCTACCACTAAATGATTGTAAGAATATTTCGTGGTGTTCTGGTTTTAACTTACTAAAATCTGCTTCAATCTTTACATTTAACTCTTCTTTTTCACCACCTGGAAAAAGCATTATAATCTTATCCACACAACTTACTTTAGTTGTTGATTCAATAGATAAATTCATTTTATTATCAATACTTATATTTCCTGATTTCATATTTTAATTTTTTATTAAACAGTGGGTAAATGACCAGATATCTTACTCATTAGTTTAAGTGTATCTCCATTATATCCATTTTCTTTCTGTAAGTTTTCAAATGCTTTTAAAATATCCTTTGATGTTTTTTTACTAGCTTCGTTTCTTCCATCAGTATAGTAATCATCACTAGCACAATGTTCTATCCAACATAAACAAAGTCTTGTGAAATTTTGTTGAAGAGTTCTATGTTCGTTTGACATAGCTTTATTGAAATCCTTTGACTTATCACCATAAGTATTTAGAAAGTTGGTTATTTCATTTGTTAATTTCTTAGCGTCCATAATATTTATTTTTATACAATATAGTAAATAATACTGGATATAACAACTTATTTTTTTAAAAGTTTATTTATTATTGATTTTCTTCTTTGTTTAATATTCCATTTATTGTAGTTTTCTTTAAACAAACCATCTTCTAAAAATGTTGTATAAAATCGACCTTTTAATTTTGTTTTGGATTTATTTGTAATTAGTTTATTATTTTTACAATAAAAATTACCATCTACTTTATCTGGACCATCACTTAATGATTTTAATAAATTACCACCACAGTAAAAATTACCAAAAACATATTTTGGTGAGTTTTTTAAATTTGTTAATTTATTATTTGAACAATCGAAAGATCCCATTATAGATTTAGGACTTCCTTCTAATGTTGTTAATTTATTATATGGGCAATAAAAAGAACCATTTACGTTATTGAATTTTAAAGGAAGTTTGGTTAATTTTCTATTATCTAAATAAACATTTCCATCCACATCAATTGAACCATCAGAATTAACTGTATAGTTTTTTATTCTATATTTACCACATATATATTTTATATTCATTTAAATAAAGTATTTAATTAAAAAAACATGCGGTGAAGGAGGGATTTGAACCCCCGGTAGGTTTCCCTACGCCAGTTTTCAAGACTGGTACATTAAGCCGCTCTGTCACTTCACCAAATATTATTTCTTTTTATTTTTCTTTATCTCTTTAATATCATCAAGCCATTCTTTTAACTTAGACGCTTTTTCATATTCTTCATTTTCAATATAAATTAATATTTTTTTCTCCAAAAGTCTTATATCTCCTTCCATATTATACAAATATATATAGTAAATATATTAGATTTGTTTAAAAATAATTTTATTATATTTAATATAAGCTATTTAAACGACATTTACGAATTTTTTTTGATATTTTTATAAATATATATAGAGTAATTAAAAAAGTATAATAGTTAATATGTCTTTACCAACAGTGTCATTTAAAGAATTTGTTAAAAATCCGATAACGGCTATGTTATTTATGTGCTTAATTTCAATTGCGTTCTTATATTTTGATAATAAATCAACCTTAGAAGGTCAAATAAAAGAACTACAATCTGAAGTAATAGAATTAAAAAAAGAGTATAAGGAATTAAACGATAAGTTTATATCTATGTTACAAAAAGTAAATAAATAATAATGAAGATTGTTTGGATTATATTTATAGGTTTTTTCATTTCGATGTTATTAGTGATGACTTTTAATACAAAAGAAAATGAGTTCATTGAAGTAAGTAAAAATGAGATAAAAAAAATAGACTCGGTTCAACATGAGTTATTCTCAGAAGCTGATAATATCATAACTAATATTATGTTAGAAAGTTCAAAAAAAGATTCTATGTTTAAAGACATTAGTGGTGAATTAAATTCGGAAAAAAATAAACTAAAATATTTAGTTAATAAACTAAAGAACTATTCTATTGAAGTAAAAACAAATAATGGTGATTATACTAAAAAAATAGATTCTTTAAAAACAAAATTATCTTTTGTTAAAAAGAAAATTAATGAAAAGGATAATTTAATTGAAAAATATTTAGACTCTATTGAAACAAAGAACAATAAAATAAAAGAGTATGATAATAAAATAGAAGAATATATTAATGATACTAATCATTTATCATTTGATACTGTTCATAAAACTATTTATAGTATTGATACTGTTTTAATACCATCTGAAAAAGTTAAAACTTTAAAACTAAGAAAAGAAAAAAAGGAAAGAAAAGGATTGTTTAATAATCTTTTTAAGAAATAATTTTCTTTTTTGTAACTTATTCCAATCTTTATAATTATCTTTATTAAGACCTTCTTCTTTAAGAGTTGTTGAAAATAAACTAACTGATTTGATATCAGATACATTTGTTTTTAAAATATTATACCTACAATCAAAATTATTCTTAATGTATTTTGGACATCCTTTTAAATTAGTTATTTTGTTTTTATAACAAAAAAAAGATCCTACTGATTTAGGAGATCCTTTTAATGTGGTTATTTTATTATTTTGACAATAAAAATTACCATCTACCATTTGTATCCCACAATCAATATCCAGTAATTTATTATAATGACAACTAAAATCACCACCAACCCATTTTGGACACCCCTTCAATGATGTTAAATTATTATATGAACAAGAAAAGTTGCCAGTAACTTTGTTAAAATTTAATGGGATTTTATTTAATTTTTTATCCCATAGGTCAACATTACCATAAACATCAATAGTATTGTCTGGATTTATTTCATAGTTGGTTATTTTATATTTCTCACAAATTTCTTTTATATCCATTATAGTTATTATATTAAGATATATCAAATGTGTTTAGTATTTAAAATAGATTAATTATATTTTGTTTTCATATTGTTAATTAAATATATAAATAATGTCTATTGAAGAAATTTGTAAAAAATACAGTATTGAAAATTATACTATAAATGAAGACAATACTATTGATGTTGAAGGTGATGTTGTTTTATCCAGTAAAGGAATTGATAAACTTCCATTAATATTCAATAAAGTAACTGGTGATTTTACATTATCATCAAATGGATTAACAACACTTGAAGGATGTCCTAAATGGATTGGAGGTAGATTTACTTGTGATACTAATAATCTAACTAATTTAAAAGGTGGTCCTGTTTATGTAATGGGTGATTTCTTTTGTAATAGAAATTTCATAACATCATTAGAAGGAGGTCCTAAAGAAGTAACTGGGTTTTATTATTGTGATAATAATAGATTAACCAACTTAAAAGGAAGTCCTGAAGAAATAAAGAATAACTTTAATTGTGGTGATAATATTCTAACATCATTAGAAGGATGTCCTAAAAAAATAGAAGGAACATTTGATTGTTATAATAATGAATTATATGAATTTGATTTTATGCCAGAGTGGATAGGCAAACAAATTTTTATAGATGGAAATCCAATAGAATCTATATCTTATAAAATGGGTATAGATCTTTTAAGAGCTTTTAAATCATATAAGGTTTTAAAAGATAAAACGATTAATTTAAAACGATTAAAGTATGTAATGTCTGAGTTTAATAAACCTATTAACATAGAAGAAATTAAAAAATATTATACAATAAAATGAGTATTCAAGATATTTGTAAAACATACGGTATAACTAATTATACTATCAATGATGATGGGTCTATTGATGTTGCTTCTTCAGTTTATATAAACGGGTGGGAATTATATGAAATTCCATTAAACTTTAATAAAGTTGATGGATTGTTTTATTGTGATAGTAATAAATTAACATCATTAAAAGGATGTCCTAAATGGGTTGGTGGTGATTTTCATTGTGGTGATAATGAATTAACTAATTTGGAATTTGGTCCTAAATATGTAGGTGGTAATTTTTGGTGTAATAATAACAAATTAACTTCATTAGAATTTAGTCCTGAATTTATTGGTAAAGATTATGATTGTACTGATAATGAATTAACTGATTTAAAAGGTTCTCCAGAAAAGATTAATGGTAAGTTTGATTGTTCTTGGAATAAATTAACTGATTTAAAAGGATCTCCTAAAGAAGTGGATGGTTATTTTGGATGTAGAACAAATGAATTAACTTCATTAAAAGGTTGTCCTAAATCTATTAATGGTAGGTTTGATTGTAGAGATAATAAATTATATGATATTGATTATATACCAGAATTTATTAGGTTAGATTTTGTTTCACATATGAATCCAATAGGAGAGTTATGTAATAATGTGGATATTGATTTTTTAAGAGCTTTTAAATCATATAAAATTATTAAAGATAATTTAGTTAATTTAAAACGATTAAAATATTTAATGAGCCAATTCGATAAATCTATTTATATAGAAGGAATTGAAAAATATTATACTATATCATAATTTTTTTTATAAATAGTTCTACAATTTCTTAAAACAAAACCTCTATCACCTCGGTATTTTACCCAACTTCCATCACTAAAAATATACTCAGCGGTAATTGTTTTTTCAGTTACTTTATGGAATTTTATTTTCTTTACATAAGATGACCATCTAGATGTTTTCTTTACGTAAATGTTTGCTCCTTTATCATTTTCGATACCACCGTTTTTTATAAAAGAATTATGAATAAATTCTGTTTTTTTTCTTTTTGCTTCTGATTCAATATATTTTAATTCATCAACAAATTCATCATGCTTAGTTTCTTTAATAGACTTTCTATGTGATTTAAACAACCCTAACCCAGTTTCTAATATTTTGAATAACTTACCATCATTTTTAAATTCAGTTGCTATTATACCAAGTAAAATGATTTTATCTAAGTATCCACTATCCTTATCAACACCACCAACACTACCGTGATTAAGTTCCCAATTATTTCTAAGGTATGATGGAGGTAATAAAGAAGCAGATGTCCCAAATCGTAAATCATTCAATCCTATTTCAACATTTGTCTCACTAAAATTAACATAAATATCATCAATAGAATTATCGGATATAGAACTAATATATTTTTTTACTTTACCTACAATCTTTAAAATATTTAATTCGTGTAATTTAGCTAATTTTTCGATAGCTAATTTTTGTTTAAGTATTAATGATTTTAGTTCATGTGATCTTCTCATTTTAAACTTCTTTAGTGATTAGTTTTACTAATATAAGGAAATTATAATGAATAAAGAAATGTTTTAAACAATAATATTATAAATTACCTTTAATATATTTATAATACTTTTTCAACTTTCTACCCAAATCTTTACTGGATTCTGAATTTTTTATTAACTTTATGATGTAATCACTATCTAACTTTACGTTCTTTTTCTTTTTCATTTTATTGTATATATTTATTTTTTAATAGTTATTTAAATATAAGATTAATATTCTGAAATAAAAAAAAATAGTTATCTTTTTATTCTAAAAACTTTTCTAGTGCTTCTTCTGTTATGTGTTTTTGGTCTGTCATAATTAAAAGAAATTCCTTTTTTAACCCCTCTTTTAGCTTTTTTAGAGCACCTCTTTCTACAACAATCTTTTAATAATTTCATTTTAATTTTTTAACTATATTATACGACATAATCAAAAATTAGTTACACCATCAATATTCACAGCTATCATCATCACTTAAATAATTTATATTATTTATTTTGTTAACAACAACCAAATCTCCTGGTAGTGATTTAAAGTGGTTAATAATTTCCTCAGACCTTTTGGATAACGTTTTTCTATAATCAGCAGATTCTATATTTTCATCCTCATCGATATGTTTTTTCAAATCTTCGATTAGATTAACTAACGTTTTTTTATCCATCTTAATATGTAAGTTATTTTTTTATCAAAAAAGATTTTCTAACACTTCTTCTATTATGTGTTTTTTTCCTATCGTAATTAAATGAAATGCCTTTTTTAACACTTTTTTTAACCCCCTTTGAATATCTATTTCCTCTAACTTCTTTTAATAGTTTCATGTCTTTAAGTTTTAATTATATTAAATTATTTAATGATTAAATATCTATGTTATTAATAATCAGTTACTAATTTTTCAAATAACACATCAGACGTTTTTAATAACTCACAATAAAATTCTAAGTATTTAACATTTGTTTTATCTGCTCTAGCAAATGATTCCATTAACTCATTATTAATTACGGCGTTTACGAATCCACCTCCACCATAACCTGGTCCTATCTTTGGATATTTTGTTTCTATAATAGAAACTCCTATAGATACTACGTGTTCAAAATCTCCAGTACCAACAAATCTGGTTTCACCAAATTTAGTTAATTCATCCATAACATGTTCAGTTATTTTCTTTCTATTTTCCATATCAACAATATACAACTAATATTTGATAATTCAAATGTTTTAACTGAAATATTCATTCCATTCTTGTTTATATCCTTCTTTAACCATCATAGCGAATTGCCTAAATGTAGGTTTATATGGTTCAAACCTTAACTTAAAACCAGATTGTTTTAAAGTTTTATCTCCTTTATTAGAATTACATTTTTTACAACAAGTAACTAAATTATCCCATTCATTTTGACCTCCTTTACATTTAGGTATAACGTGGTCTAATGTTAGATTTTCTTTACTATCACAATACATACAGGTATATCCATCTCTACGATAAATATTATTTCTACTTAATGGTATTCTTTTAAAAGGCAAATAAACATATCTAACTAACTTAATAATAACAGGTCTAAGATACTCACCTATACTTGTTACTATTGGTTTATCATCATCATATTTTACAATCTCAGCCTTTCCTGTGAAAACTAAATTGAACCCTCTTTGTAAAGTGGTTATATTTAAAGGCTGCATGTCAGAATTTAATACTAAAATTTTCATACGTTATATTATATATATTCATAAATATTTGTTTCAAAACAAATTGATTATTATTTTTTATTACTAGTGTCCTGTGATGGATTCAAACCACCGACCCTCGCTTTGTAAGAACGACGCTCTAAATCAACTGAGCTAACAGGACAAATAAATAATGTAAACTATTCTTTACAAATTGTGTTGTTTTTGTAAAATATAGTTTATATTATAAACCTTTAGTACTCACAGAAGGACTTGAACCTACGATCTCAACGTTATCAGCGTTGCGTCTTAACCAACTAGACCATGTGAGTATTTAGTTGCGTTGCCGTGGAATCGAACCACGTCCTCTGGCTTATGAGACCAGCGACTTAACCATTTGTCCTGCCCGCAATTTAGTACCAACAATGGGAGTTGAACCCATCCTCCACCCATATGAAAGGCAGGTCTAAACCACTTAGTGTTGGAATTTAGAGCGAAATGTCGGACTCGAACCGCATCCTCGCCTTGGAAGGGCGACGCTTTAGCCAATTAAGCTACATCTCGCTTGATGTTAAAAATCAATTACTTTAATACCTAATGCCTTAATACATTTATGTTTCCACTTAGGATTACCAAACGAACTAATAGCAACAGTTCCTTTAACATGTTTTTGGATTAATTCTAATTCTATCCAATCATCATCTATATGAAATGTAAATCCTTTGTCTTTTAAAAATTTCCACTTGTCTTTCATATTAGTAAAATGAATATTTTTAAAATCTATACCACATCTAATAGCCGTATTAAAAAGGTCATCGTTCCAATGAGTAGATGGTGTGTTGTCGTTATCTTTACGAGTAGTGACAATCCATACTTCAAATCCTTTATCCACTAACTCTTTTGCAAAATCTTCTATATTTTGTATAGACAGAGTTGAATCAAAATCAAAACTTACCTTTTTCATAATTTTTTATTTATAATGTGTTACTAACTTTGTAGAAGATGCCGGAATCAAACCGTTCCTCGTAGACCCAAACTACGTATGCAAATCATTACACCTCATCCTCTAATTTAAATTTTGCAGTCCTGACCGGAGTTGAACCGGCTCCACATCCCGTGACAGGGGAGTATCTTAACCATTTGACCTCAGGACTATTTTTTATACACACAATAATATAATCATATTAAGTTGTTACTCTACCAGGATTCGAACCTAGACTAACTGGATCAAAACCAATTGTGCTGCCGTTACACCATAGAGCAATATTAGGGTGTTATAAGAATTTCGAAATCTCGACCTTTCGGATCACAACCGAACGCTCTTCCTCTGAGCTAATAACACCATTTATTTTTTAGTGACCTCGGTGGGAATCGAACCCACAACCTTCTGATTAAAAGTCAGAAGCTCCACCAATTGAGCTACGAAGTCATTCCATAAACACATAATTTTGATTATCGAATGACCCAGCTGTGTTGGTTTGAATCATTCTAGAATCTTAGAAGTTTTCATAATCGTTTAATTTATTTTTATTATTGGTATCGCGTATGGGATTTGAACCCATGACCTTCTCCTTGAAAGGGAGACGAACTAACCAGACTATTCCAACGCGACATTAAGTGGACCAGATAGGAATCGAACCTATAAACTCGAAAGAGGACAGATTTACAGTCTGCGAAGCTCACCACCTGCTCAACTGATCCATTTGCTCCTAAGGGTGGATTCGAACCACCGACCTATCGATTAACAGTCGATTGCACTAACCGCTGTGCTACTTAGGAATAAATAAACTAAATTTTGTTCAGACAAGAACTGTAGCTTCAGTTTTAATATAGGGTTATCTACTACCCAAACGGAATAAAAAATAATAATCAAGATGTCAAAGAACTTTTAAGATAAGTAAAATTACTTACCTAATAAGTGGAGCAGTTGGGACTCGAACCCAGAACTTAACCTTGCAAAGGTTATGTGATAGCCAGTTTCACCACTGTCCCATTTAGCACATCAGAGAGGAATCGGACCCCTATCAAAAGGTTTGGAATCTTTTGTCTTACCATTAGACCACTGATGTATATTTTAAAGAACGTCTTTCTTTATTTGTGTGAAAGGTTGGTTTCGATCCAACTCCTAAAGTTTTTCAGACTTCCGCAATAACCATATCTGCCACTTCCACATATTTTTAAAACAAAAAACCCAAATCTTGTTAGATTTGGGTTTTTCATATTAATTTATATTAATAGTATTTAACTCAAATCTATTGGTATTTTTTCTTTAGCTTCTACATTATTCGCCATATACCAATCTTGCCCAATAAAGCCATTATCAAATCCTTTCGGTTGATTGTGAATTGGTGATATGTAATATTTCTGTATCATTGAACTTTATTTAATTTATTTTTATTTACTAATTTTTTTACAATAAAAAACCCAAATCTTTTTTGGATTTGGGTTAGTTTATAATCTTATATAATTATACTTAACTAACCCTGAACTTAAAATCCGCATAGTGTCCTTGTTCAGCTATAACGATGCCATTATTCATCGGTTGAACATTCCAAAACTTCTCTATGTTGATTCCTTGTTTCATTGAATTTATTTTTATTTCTTTTTTACTATATAACAAATATAATTATTTGTTTTTGAATTACCAAATTATTTTTCGTCTTTTATATATTAAATTATTTTCCTTTGTTTTGTATTTTAACAATCTTTTTTAAAAAAGGTTACAAATATATTAAAAAAATATGAAATATTATGTTAAGATGGGTGATTCTATGGGAAAGTAATATTATAAATAAGGTAAAAACTTTCTATCCATTATTTTAAAATCTTCAACTTTATCTGATTGGTGTATCTTTTTAGTAAATTCTTTTTTATTTACCAAAATTTCATCTTTATAAAAGAAAATATGTTTATCATCATTCCAAGTATCTGTTCTAAGTAAAAAAAAATTACCTTTTTTCATTATTGTAAATTTAGGATCAGGTTTGTTAACAACATTTTCTTTTGATTGATCTAAAGTATGAATCCAAGCTAATATTTCTGTTTTACCTAATTCTTTAGCTATTATAATTCTATGATGTCCATCTATGTGGGCGTATGTATTATCTTGTTTTTCAATAAATATTATAGGAGGTAATGAATCAAAATTATCTGTCATATATTTAAATGTATTTGTTTGATAATCATCATAATCATCATGATCAAATTCACTTCTTTTATCTTGTCCTTTAATTGATATGTCTGTTTTATCTATTGGAATATATTTTAATTCATATACACCATCATCAGGCAATTCACCATTACTATCAGGTAAAGGATACATTTCTAAATTCCAATTAACTTCTACTTTATCACCTAATTTATAATCACCATAATTGGTAATTTTATTATATTGTTCAAATAATTTTAAATATTTCATTTATTTAATTTCATCAAGTAAGTTTTCCAACTCTTTAGATATATATTTTTTAATATCAGTTATTACAATTTGTAATAATTCTTTCTTTTCACTTTCATTAAAAGCTGTTGATATATCAATAACTGATTTCATAATAGTAATAATTGATTGAAATCCATCATTTGTTATAGATTCCTCACTATTAAGACTATTGTTTAAAAGACCATTTTTAATACCATTAAGTGATATTGTAATATTTTCTTTACCAGTATATTCATCACCATTCATTTGATACATAGTTCTACCAAATATAACTTCGATAGAAACATCCTTATCCTTTAAATCTATTCCTTGATAAACATCAGTAACAGGTTTAATTTTAATAACAGAGACTGTATCAGGGTTATTTATAAGGTGTTTATGTAATTTATCATTAGCTGGGTAATCACTTGGTAAAACCAATCTATTGTATATTTTAATAGGATTGGAATTTAACATCTCATTAGATTTGGATATAATATCATTACTAATATTTTTAACATTATCAAATTCAGTTTGTCTATCTTCAGATATAAAACTTTCCCATAACTTTATGTGTTTAAGTTTATCGTTTTTCATTATACTATTGTGTAATATTCTTTTATTCTTTTAATTAATATGGGTTTATCAAATATTTCCATAAGATATTTTAATCTTTTTAAATTAACTTTACCATCTTCAATAATTTTGAATCTTTTAAAAGCGTCTATAAAATCATAATCTACTTGAGCAAACATAGAACCTATTGGTGTGTTATTACATGTAAAATTTTTGAAATTATCTGGTGTGTGTTTTAAATTAACTATTTCATTAAAAGAACAATCAAAGTCTTTACCAACATATTTTGGACATCCTTCTAATGAGGATAAGTCGTTATTCCAACAAGAAAATTCCATACCAACCGATTCAGGACCACCTTTTAATGTAGTTAAATTATTTTCTTGACAATAAAAAAGTTTTTCAACACTTTCAGGACATCCTTCTAAAGAAGTTATCATATTTCTATTACATACAAAACTTTCAGATTTTTTTGGAGCAAAATTTAAATTAGTTAATTTATTTCTTGAACAATTAAACATTTTTTCAACATATTTAGGGCTTCCTTCTAAAGTTTCTAAATTATTATTAGAACAATCAAAATTACCATTAACTTTATTGAATTTTAATGGAAGTTTACTCATATTAGAAAGAGCGTATGATAAATCAACAGTATGTTCAACATCAATTGATCCATCATCATTAATAGTATAATCATATATATTATGTCTAGTACAAAGAGATCTTATTTGATTAACATCCATTAACTATATATAAAATTTCTTAGGGCTTTTTATTAATAACTTTTTTTATCTTAGATATTCTTGTTTTTAGTAAAAATTCTTTTTCAGTTAATTGCTTACCATTGATCCACCATTCTTTATCACCATCATACCATTCAACAGCAGGGCCTTTTTCATTGTGTTGTAGTTTGTTTTCATTATAACAAACTGTTCTATCTATGTAAGTTTTTTTATCCATTTAATTTTTTTCATTTAAGACAATCTCTTATATAAGAAATAGTCGTTGGAGAATAAAAATTATCATGGTAATTTTCAAGTGCTTTATAAAGTTTATTTTTTATTTCTTTATCATCTTTTATTATATTACCTATATCTGGATAATTATCATATAATTTATGTTTAGTTTCTGAACGAAGTCTATTGTCTATATAATATGTATCCGTATTAGTGATTAATTTTACTGTACCACCATCTTTATACATCTCCATTTCTTTTATTTCCATCATTATTTTTTAATGTCATTTTTTAATTTATTCATAATATAAATGCCGATTTCAGGATTCAAAAGAGATGTTATATCCGAAACATAATTTAAAGCTTGTTCAATGTTTTTAGATTTCTTATCATCTATAAGACCCTTAATACTATTATAAATAATATCTGCTTTGTTTTTATTTTCTTCGCTTAATTTCATTTAATTATTTTATTTATTTTTAGACAATCTATCTAAAGCTATTATTAGAAAGTATAATCCAAATATTATTGTTATACACCATCTATATGTATCAACTTCTTTTATTTCATACTTTACATAAGTAAAAAAGGTTCCTAAATTAAAGACTGCTAAAAAAGATAATAATAAGCTTATGTATGTTTTTAATTTTACCATATTTATTCTATATATTATTTGATATATCTAAAATCTTGTCCTTTTTTTATTGAAATTAAAGAATGGTATATTAATTCAATAACAGATTCTACATCTTTTGAATTAACTGTTTCTACTGTAGTGTGCATATATTTCAATGGTAAAGATATCAATTGACAAGCTACTCCACCACCAGACTTATAGATAGCTCCTGTATCGGTTCCAGAATTACCATTATAAGTTCCTCTTTGGAATTTAATATCATTATCATTAGCTACCTTTACAATTTGTTTATTAAGATTTAATTGTATGTCAGAACCTCTGAATATCACTGGACCTAACCCACATTTAGTATCACCAGCTTTTATAGGATTCATATGTGGTGTATGTGTATCATGACAAACATCGGTTATAATAGCTACATCTGGTCTAATAGACTCTGCTATCATCTCAGCTCCTTTTAAACCGATTTCTTCTTGTACTGCATTTACAATATGTAAACTATAAGGTAAATCTATTTTATTTTCTTTAAGTTTTTTAGCAACTTGAGCAATCATATAACCACCAATTCTATTGTCTAAAGCTCTTGAGATATAATTACCATTTCGTTCTAAAAATTTAGTATCATATACTATTAAAGAACCTATGATAATACCCATCTTTTCAACTTCTTCTTTAGAATTAGCTTCTATATCAATAAATAAATTTTCTAATTTTGGAGTTAAAGGATTTGGTCCTTTTCTTTCGTGTATAGCTAACCATCCGAAATGTCCTTTAATAACACCATTCTCACCTAATATCTGAACTTTAGTACCAGGTGCGATATGATGATCACTACCACCATTTCTAACTACTCTTATGAAACCATTAGAATCGATATGTGAAACTGTCCATCCAATTTCATCAGCATGTGCTTCAATCATTACTTTATATTTCTTACCTGGATTTACAACACCAACTGCCGTTCCATATGTATCAGTATATGTTTCATCAACATAATCATTTATATAATCTAACCATATTCTTTGACCAGCCGTTTCCATACCTGTTGGTGATGTAGCATTTAAATATTTTTCTAAAAACTTTTTTCTTTTCATATTATAAATTTATTTTTTATTAAATTCTTCTCTCATCAATATCTGGAATATTTTTCCTAAACATAAACCAAAAACACATCAATAATGATGTCACTGTATTCTAATAGTAACTTATAAATTATATCCATTTTTGTTTTATTTATTCTTCATCAATAAAAGGATTATTATCAATTTCATGATCAATGTCTCTAAAATCACAGTATCTTTCCCATCCTTCATTAATATCACCACATGCGGCATCTAATTGGTCTAGGAAGATATTACCTTCTGATGCACATTCAAATTGCTTTGCTACTTTCATTATGAACCCATCGTCATAATTCCATTCGGATTTTAATGATTTAAACGCAAAGTCAATTGCTTTTTCTGATCGAACCAATTCATCGGTTCTAAATAAATTTGATATAGTTTCTTTTTCCATATACTAAATATAATCAATTTATTTTAATATTCAAATAATATTGTTTAAATAATTTAATATATAAGATATAAAAATAATTTAATAAATGAAAAGAATAGTATTTAAACAAGAAGACTTATCTAACCTTCCTTTACCAGAAGTGGGTTATTTAACTATGGGTGTTTCTGAAAATGGTGAAGTATCTAAAATAGACGAAAATGGTGTTATAAGTACAATTGGTGGTGGAGATTTCATACCAAAAAGTACAGGAACAACTTATAATGCAAATAATGTATCGGTATTAACACAAGCCGAGTATGACGCATTAACACCTGATGCTGAAACAATTTATTTCATAGTGTAATGAAGATTGGAGGAATAGATATAAACAAAGTTAAAATAGGATCAACTGATATAAACAAGGTTTATATCGGTTCAGAACAAGTTTGGTCTAATGAAGTATCATCACTTTTATTAGATAATTTAAGTGGCTCAACTGGTGCTTTTAGTTTAAGAAAATTAAAATCATCTTATAGTGGAAATGCTATACAAGTAAGACGAGCTTCTGATAATACAACTCAAGATATAGGTTTTTTAAATAATCAATTAGACACAACAACTTTAAATACTTTTTGTTCTGGTACCGATGGCTTTGTATCTATTTGGTATAATCAATCAGACATAAATAACAATGCTATTCAAACAACTTCCGCAAATCAACCAAAAATTTATGATTCTTTAACTGGTATTGAATTAGAAAATGGAAAACCAACATTATTATTTAACATAACATCTAATGGTGTACGTAAATTGTTTGTAAATAATAATAATTATGGTAATATTAATCAAATATTATCAACATTTATCGTTAATAAATCAACCTCATCTGCAACTCAAATGGTTACCTCAAAAGGTTATCTGCATGAGGGTGGTCATATGATATATTATAGAAGTTCAAAATATAAAACTGTTATTGAATTTGATATATTAACAACTATTGATACTGCTATAAATTCGCAAAATTTAATGTCTTTGTTTTCAGCAGTAGGTTCAAACGGGTTTAATCAATTTAAAAACGGTTCTTTAATTAATCAATCAACTTTAACTGTCGATTTAATTGGTAGTAATTCAAAGAATTATGGTATTGGTTATAATACTCATACTGGTAGTTATAGCTTTGTTGGTAATATTCAAGAAATTATAACTTTTGATAACAATTTACTTAGTGATAGGTTAACTATTGAAAACGATATAAATACAAATTATACAATATACTAACATGGAAGGATATATATACAATACAGAACAGGAAGCAATAGATGCTAGAAAATTAGCAGCTGACTACAAAGGATTACCAGTTAATCCAAGTGATATTACACAATATTGGGTCAATTACCAATTTTCAGAACCTGATAATTTTTATTATATTCAATACGTTGAGGATTTAGAAAATGTTTTAGGTAGTACAGTTGAAATAGTATTAACAATAACTGAAATATAGATAAAAATTATTTTATAGTGTAATGAAGATAGGTAATAATGATATAAACAAAGTTAAAATAGGATCAACTGATATAAACAAAGTTTATATCGGTTCAGAACAAGTTTGGACTAACGAAGTACCATCACTTTTGTTGGATAATTTAAGTGGATCAACTGGAGCATTTAGTTTAAGGAAATTAAGTTCATCATATAATGGAAGCGCTATTCAGGTAAGAAGAGCATCCGACAATACTACACAAGATATAGGTTTTGTTAATAATCAATTAGATACTGCAAGTTTAAATACTTTTTGTAGTGGTACTGATGGTTTTGTAACTATATGGTATAATCAATCCGATACAAGTAATAATTTAATACAAACTACTTCATCTAATCAACCAAAAATTTATGATTCAATTAACGGTGTTGAATTAGAAAATAGTATACCTTGTTTAAAATTTAATAATAATGAATTTTTAATAGTTGACAATAGTAATTTTGCTAGTTTATCAACTTTAAAAACTATTATTAATGTTAATAAAAGCAAATCTACATCTGTTATGGCGTTAATGGCTAAAGGTTATTTTGATTCTGGTGAGTATATGTTTTATAGTTTTACTAAATCAGGAGTTACGAGGCATCGTTACGGTATAGATGGCAGTTATTTTTTCGATTTAAATAATCCAACTATATACAATGTATATAGTTTAACTATGTTTACTTTTGTTAATGGTTTAAATGGTCTTAAATATTTCAATAATGGTCAACTACATAAAGAGTATGATATATTATCTAATTTAAATTCAAATACTAATGATAAATTGGTCGTTGGTAAAAGTATAACTTATAATACATGGTATTTTACAGGTTCTATGCAAGAAATTTTATTATTTAGTAATGACCAAACATCTAATAAAACCACAATAGAAGATAATATAAATACAAATTATTCAATATACTAATATTGAATATATTTAATCAAATTTAACCAAAAGTTCTTTTGCTAATTCTCTACAAACTTTAATAAGAAATTCAGTTTCTTCTATGTGGTGTGACTCCAACTCATTATACAAATCTGTTAGTGTGTTGACACCTGTTAGATTTTTTGGATCAAATTTTTTAACTTTAATCCATTTATAAGTTTCTATTATTTCTTTTAATTTTTCTTTATCCATTTTAATATCCATAATTAACTTTAATAGCGTCTGATTGATATTTACCTTCTTCTCCAAAATTATCCATTACCTCAATAGCTATATCAGTATCCAACTCGCATATAATAGAAGACATTTCTGATAAAAAAGATTCTTTATCAACTATATTATGTTCTGATAATAAATTTTGTAAATCCATTATAATTGAATTTGCCTTTCCTTGTCTTTCTTTATTTAGTTTCATATTATAATTAAATTATCTCAAGTTGTGAAATATGAACTTTCACAATTTTATTTTTATCATAAGGATGTAGCATTTTAACATCACAAAAATCATCAACTATTATGCTAACAATCTCTACTAAATCACATCCGTAAATAGCTTTATGTCCTATCATTTTTAAATTATTATATCAACATTTTCAAATCTAACCCATGTATCACCACCAAAATAAGAAGGTTCATATATGTTTATTAAACCTTCTAATAAGTTAAGTCCTCTTATATTTCTAACTTTAGAACCATCAATGTTATTTCTTTTAACTTGGATAAAATCACCTTTTTTAAATTCTTCTTTAGTCATCGTCTTCTAATTTACTAGATTCATATAATACATGCATTTCAATCATAGCAGTTAATTTATTACCTTTAACCTTTGACTTCCATTCTTCTATTTCTTCGTTATTTAAGTGGTTCATCCACTCAAAAAGTTGTCCTTTATTTACTATTGGTTTATCTTTTAATTTAAACCAGTCTTTATATTTTTCTTTATTTACTTTAATTGATTTAACCATTGTTACTTAATTTTATTAATATTTTTTTACTTTCTCCAAAAGTATTACCACAGAATTCTATTTCTGCTTTATAATTGTGACAAACCTTTGGATATTCATCAGTATTGTATATGTCACAAACATTATTATTGTTCATGTTTTTACATCTAACACCAGCTGGTTTACCATTTGGATGATTTGGAATAGAACTTGATATATCAATAAATATACAACAAGCTCCACAACCTAATCTACAATCCATGTTAAATAATTTATTTATGTTTTAATTTTTTATTAACGTGTTTACCATTTTTGATATTTACATAATTGTTAAAAAAATACATAGGATCTTTTTGACACCTTATTAGTTCTTCCGTGTGAATTTGTAATTCACATTTCTCGAATTCATCTTTATGTTTTTCTAAATATTTATACATTTAATTTACTTTGTGGGCCCACCAGGACTCGAACCTGGGACTTTCTGATTATATTGTTGTGATAATCTACTTATATCACCTAGAGTCAGATACTCTAACCAACTGAGTTATAGGCCCTTTTAGTATACACCATAATACTAAATTATATACAAACTTTTTAGACATTTGTTTATCTTTTTGATAAAATATTTTTTATTTCACTGTAAGTGAATAAAGTATATTTACCGAATAAGTGATAATACGAATCAACACCAACATCCATACTTTTACCCCACTCTATATCTTCTAATCCGTTATGTGAGTGTCCATATAAATGCCAACATCCATAATGTGATTTATCCCAAACTCTATGAGCGTAATGTGACATAAATATATCTTGATATCCAGACGAACAATCATCATCTTCAACTTTTAATTTTAAAACATCTTGTATAGATTCAAATCTATCTCTTGTTGATTTGTTTTTTAATACAGATTTTTCGTGGTTGCCTTTTATTAAGTGTATTCTTCCTTTTAGTTTATCTAAAACTTCTTCAGTTACTTTAGGTGATCCTAATGAGAAATCTCCTAAATGATAAACCTCATCGGTATCACTAACTATACTATTCCACTGTGATATCAACTCTTTGTTCATATCATGTTTATTACTAAATGGTCTATCACAAAATTTAATAATATTAGAATGATAGAAGTGTGTATCGGATGTGAAAAATATTTTATGTGGTTTCATATCTATCTAAATCAACATATATTACATCACCAACATTTAACTTAATATTGGTTTTTATACAACTAACTTTTTTTAATCCTTTAGGATAAAAGGATCTTATTTTTATTTCTTTAATATCAATGACATCAAATTCATTTCCTTTAGAATCTAAAAAAATATCATTTTGTTGAACATAATTTGATTCTAACATGTAATACCCATCAACATCAGGTGATGTATTATTGACATTACATATTCTAATTATTTTTAACCCTCTCATGTTTTTTGTTTAATATCTGATATATGTTCTTTGCTATCTCTTATTTTATTTATGCCTTGGTTTGAATTATCCATAGCTATAACTTTTACATCATCATTTAATAATTCAGCTAGTGGTTCGGTGAACCAAACTTCTACTTTACCTTTTCCAACACCAACTCTTCTTGCTATTGGTCTAACTTCATCAGTTGATGGTATTTTAATTCCAAATGTCGTGCTCATAATATTTCTTTTTATATAACAAGTATAAGGAATTATTAATAATTAACCTAATAAATAATAAGTTAATTAGAGCCGATGGAGGGATTCGAACCCACGGCCTGCTCATTACAAGTGAGCTGCTCTAGCCAGCTGAGCTACATCGGCAAAATGTTACTTATATAGTAAATTATTTTTACTTAGTTTATATTATTTAAAATAATTTAAATTTAATTTAAAAAAATTCTAATTTAAGAATCCGTATTTAATATATAATATTACTTATATAAAAAAAATATAACAATTATGATAAAAAGTTGGAAACAATTTAACGAATCTTATGATGGTGATAACCAAGATAATGATGAGAAAGATATGGATGAGGTTCTAGGATATGTAGCTTCTAATATTCCATCCGATGAAATACCAGCATTAATAGCTGCGTTAGAAACTCCAGTAGATGAATCTTTAAACGAAAGTTTTTTCAGTGATCTTAAAGACAAACTAGTTAAATGGTTTGATGTAAAGATAATGAACTACATCGTTAATAAAAAGAAAGATTTTTATTCTGACTTAATTGGTAAATTAGAAATTTTCAATTTAACTGATTTATCTGATATTGATGAGAATTTCAGAAATTTTAAATTAAATTCTATTTACTTAGCAGGTGGTATGGATAAAGCAAAAGATGTTGGAGCTGGATGGAGAGCACAAGTTGAGTATGAATTTGAGGTTAAAAACGGTGGTAAGAAATCTCAAATGGATGATATTATAATTCCTTACTATGGTCAAGAAGTTACTGTTAAACCAGCTTATACTGTTGATAATGAGAACATGAATAGATTTATTGAAGAAGGTGGTAACAATTTTGTATTAAAATATTATGATACACCAGCTATATTAAACCCAGTTAGAAAAGAAGTTGATAGAACTAAGAATCCTAAATTTGGTGAAGAAATGGGTAAATTTAAATCAGGTGAATACGAAGATTCTGAGGACCCAAGAACATTTGATGAGATTAATAAAATATTCTCTAAAACAATTGAACCAGAAGATGAGTTAATAGTTAACTTATGTGACGCTTTCTTTGTAGGATTTAATGAATATACTTCAGGTGGTTCATTTGGTGAATTACAACAAGCATCATTCTTAAATAAACCAATATTTGCTTGGTATATTGACGATTGGAAAATTTCTGGACACTCTCCTTGGAATTTACCACACATGTCTAAGATTATGAGAACAACAGAAGATATGAAGACTTTTGTTAAAACTATGATTGATTATAAAAAGAAATAAATTAAAATGAAGAAAATTAAATCATATAAACAATTTATAAAAGAAAGTGAATCATTTGATTATAATGACATGATTGACTATACTTTATTAGAAGATAGTTCAACTGATGAAGATATAAAAGAACTTTGTGAGAAAGCTAAAAAACTTGGTGTTAAATCGGTTTGTGTTTTACCTAAGTTTGTTAAGTTGGCTTCAAATTGTTTAGCCGAATCTAAAGTATTGGTTTGTACAGTAG
>ERZ1039804.214-NODE-214-length-37959-cov-6.202960_pt1 | contig 37959 bp, 41 predicted proteins | sample MGYA00383089_ERZ1039804 | MGnify/ENA primary metagenome ERZ1039804 (study PRJEB29581, sample SAMEA5548359) | metagenome | biome: marine; feature: coastal; material: water | depth 1 m | study: Short-term variability in the microbial, nano- and picoplankton dynamics...
AACTTCATAGTTTTTTCTTCTCATAAATTTGAGTTAGGTGAGGTTAGGCAAAATATTCCACTACACAACTCTAGAGCAAGAGGTTGCCCGAGCTTTAACCCAACTATCGCTCACACTGCTAGTATTTATAGACATAAGTAGTGTGGTACAGTCACTGTTGGCGGCCTAACAAAGCCTAAGTTTTTCGTTAACAGCGTTGTTATGCTGCAACCTCCTTAAGGCTATTGCAATTTTATTTTTGTTGTTTATTACGTAAAGAAACTTTTTTGATTGAGAACGTTTTCTTTTTTGTTTTACACTTAGTAACGGTGGCTTTTTTTAACAGAATTGAGTATATTTTTCCTAGAATCAAATTTTTAAAAACTTATGGAACTTTTTTGATATTTTTTCTTATACTGCTGCTGAGTGCGGTGCGGTTATTCCGATGTTGAAACTCACACCAACTTATTATGAGATAGATATGAGAAGTGATGTAGAATTACAAGCATTTCATTTCAATTTGCAAGAAAATTACTCTAAATCCTTCTTTTAAAATTAAATTTTAGTTCAGGGGTTGATAGTGTTTCTCTCTTTTTTATTCTTTTGACTACTTTATTAATTTTTTTATGTATTTTAATAAGTTGAACTAGTATTCATAAAAATATAAAAGAATTTTTAATTGCTTTTTTAATTATGGAATTTTTTTTAATTGGGGTTTTTTCTATTCTAGATTTATTATTGCTTTATAAATTTTCGTTATAGCTTTTTCTATTTTTATAAGTTATTAAATATTATTTGAATAAAACCCTAAAACTTTGCACTTAATTTTTTTAAGTTGATATTTTTTGTAAGTTTTTTTTGTTTTACTTTTAAAATTTTTAAGTTGATTGCTTTAAAATTTTTTATGTATTTATTATTAATTTTTTTACCGTTGATTGGTTCTTTTTGTGCCGGGTTATTTGGCCGAAAACTTGGGCCTTTTGGAGCATCTTTTATTACAGTAAGCTGCTTGCTGTTTGCTTTTTTTATAGCTCTTTTTGTTTTTTATGAAGTAGCATTATTAAATTGTTGCGTGTATGTAAAACTTGCACCTTGAATTAGTTCTGAAATGTTACACGCAGATTGAGGATTTTTATTCGATTCTTTAACTGTTGTAATGTGTTGTGTAGTTACATTTGTTTCTTCAATAGTACATTTATACTCCACTGAGTATATGGCTTATGACCCACATCTTCCTAGATTTATGTCTTATTTATCTCTTTTTACATTTTTTATGTTGATTTTAGTGACTGCTGACAATTTTATACAAATGTTTGTTGGTTGAGAAGGAGTAGGTCTTTGTTCTTATTTGCTTATTAATTTTTGATTTACTAGAATACAGGCTAACAAAGCAGCAATAAAAGCAATGGTTTTAAACCGAATTGGTGATTTTGGTCTAGTACTTGGGATTTTAATTATTTTTGTAGAATATAAAGCAGTAGACTATGCTACAGTTTTTGCACTAACTCCAATATTTACTAATAAACTTTTTAATTTTTTAAGTTTTAATTTTGATTTAATTTCTCTTATATGTTTTTTTTTATTTGTAGGTGCTGTAGGGAAATCTGCGCAACTAGGACTGCATACTTGGTTGCCTGACGCGATGGAAGGTCCGACACCTGTTTCTGCCTTGATACATGCAGCAACAATGGTGACTGCTGGTGTTTTCCTGATTGCACGTACTTCTCCTTTATTTGAATATACACCTAGCATACTTAGTTTGGTTACGTTTGCAGGCGCTTGTACTGCTTTTTTTGCAGCTACTGTTGGGTTAATGCAAAATGATTTAAAACGTGTTATTGCGTATTCAACATGTAGTCAGCTAGGTTACATGGTATTTGCTTGTGGTCTTTCAAACTATTCTGTTGGTATTTTTCATTTAGTTAATCATGCTTTTTTTAAAGCATTGCTTTTTTTAGGTGCTGGTTCTATTATCCATGCTGTAGCAGATGAACAAGATATGCGTAAAATGGGGGGTTTAAAAAAATTAGTACCATTTACATATTCTATGATGGTTATAGGTTCATTAGCGTTAATTGGTTTTCCTTTTTTAACTGGGTTTTATTCAAAAGATATTATTCTTGAAGTTGCTTACGGTAAATATACACCTGAAGGTCACTTTAGTTACATGTTAGGAAGCTTAGGTGCCTTCTTTACAGCTTTTTACTCTACACGGTTAGTCTATTTAACTTTTTTATCCGCACCAAATGGTTATAAACCGGTAATTTGTTCTGCATATGATTCTTCTTATCAAATAACAATATCTTTATTTCTTTTAGTTATCCCCAGTGTGTTAATAGGATTCTATACAAAAGATATGGTTATTGGTTTTGGTAGTGATTTTTGAGGAAATGCTCTTTTTATTACTAATGAAAACATGAATCGCGTAGACGCAGAGTTTATTACTCATATTTTTAAAGTGTTACCTGTAATTTTAAGTTTACTAGGGGTTACGGCGTCGTTTTTACTTTATTTATTTGGTAGCAAACTGTTGGTTCAACTAAAAATGTCTTTACTAGGTAAAAAGCTGTATAATTTTTTCAACAAGAAATGGTTTTTTGATAAAGTTTATAATGAATATATTAGCCAATTTTTTTTTACTATTAGTTATACTATCACTTACAAAACAATTGATAGAGGAATTATAGAAGTTTTTGGACCAATGGGGTTATCTTCGGTTATAACAAAAAAAGCTTCTTACATTTCTAAATTACAAACTGGTTATCTATACCAATATACTTTTTTAATTTTGATAGGACTTACTTTAATCCTAGGGGCACGTCAATTTTGAACACTCATAGGTAGTTTTGCAGATTTTAAACTTTTTATTTTGTTTTCCTTATTAAGTTTTTTTATTAAAGAAAACTCAATTTCTTAAATTTAACTAATTCTTAATAGTAATTGTGCGAAAACTTAGAACATATAAATGCTAACCTCTAGCTTGTATTTAAATCCTATTTACAAATTTGTAACTCGTTGACTTTTTTCAACAAATCACAAAGACATTGGAACTTTGTATTTAATATTTGGAGCAATTTCTGGAGTTGCTGGAACCGCCTTGTCTCTATATATTAGAATAACGTTAGCTCAACCTAATAGTAGTTTTTTAGAATATAACCATCATTTATATAACGGTGCGCCATTTAACACAATCTATGAACGCTGGAGTTGCTACCTGCTGACATTATCGCTTTAGTATGGTCTAAAAAAATTAAATTTGTCATAAATTTTTGCATCTATTCAATAGTGCGGGTAATTTATAATGTTTACCAAAATCTATTAGAAATTGTAGCATGTGCAAGAAAGGTTATTGAAAAAATGTTTACCCGAGATACTGTTTATAACGGTTAGAGTAACAAATCTCAATTTTATCTTAGAATTTTTAATCCTTCGAAATATTATATTGTGTAATTGTAACTACGTTGTTTTACAATTATTGAAGCGATTAAAATATGCAGTATAAAAATAGTTTAATAAGAGAGAAACCTGTAATAAACCGTAGACATAGGTTGATGGAATTTGGGACTTTTCAACCGTTAAGTGGTTATGGAGAACGGAAAAACCGTAATAATGCAATTTTGGATTGTAAAAAGGGTTATAGCCTTTTTTAATGTCAATCTTTAAAGCCTTTGAGCTTTTATGGAAATTTAATTTATACAAGTGCGCTGTTAAGTTGGTAACGAGATTTTTTACCACTTATGGTTTTAGAAGGTAAATTCAAATTTAGGATATCAAATTTTTATACAAAAGTTTTGTAAAAATCATTTACAAAATATAAAATTTTAGAAAAGTAGAAAACAAGTTTTATTTTCAAATCTTAAAGTTAATAGATTTTTGCCGGTCAACAAATTGCTTAAAGTAATGGGTAAAGGTTAAAGCCGAATGCGGAGAAAGCCGCACGTTCGGTTTTAGGGTCAACTTTTTGGTATTAAATACTTTATTTAGTCAGGTGCTTTTTAAAGTCAAAGGCTGAATAGTTAGGCCACTGATTGTCACAGGTCACGCTATTTTAATGATTTTTTTTATGGTAATGCCAACATTAATTGGAGGCTTTGGTAATTGATTTGTTCCTTTAATGATTGGTGCACCAGATATGGCGTTTCCGAGAATGAATAATATCAGTTTTTGATTATTACCACCATCGCTATTATTGTTATTTGCGTCTATGTTGACTGAAGCTGGTGTGGGTACTGGTTGGACTGTGTACCCGCCGTTGTCAAGCGCAACAGCCCACTCAGGGGGTTCTGTTGATTTAGCGATATTTAGTTTACACTTATCTGGTGCATCCTCTATTTTGGGTGCTATAAACTTCATTTGCACAATTTTTAACATGCGAGTGAAAAGTTTGTCTTTTCATAACCTCCCTTTATTTGTGTGGTCTGTTTTAATTACAGCATTTTTACTGTTGTTGTCTTTACCTGTTTTAGCAGGAGCAATAACAATGGGGCGACACTTTGCTATTAATATTTTTGCTAACCAATTGCAGAATGTCTTGGAGCAAGTAGTACTTGCGGATTTGTCACTAATGTTATTAGTGTTAATTATAAGAGCTTGCAATGTACTATTATATTTGTCTATGGATAGGTTGACAAACCTGATACTTTGTAGAAGCCTGAATATTGCCAGGTTAAAAAAAAAAGAATTTTTAATAGGGCCTGAAATAAACGGTATTACATTTGGTTGCCGTTTATTGCTGCATCAGCCCGTAATTACAGGAAGTAAACAAAGACTTCTTATTTTATGAAAAAAACCAAGCAGGGTCCTAAAGTCAAAATAAATATAATTATATGTCGTTTATTCTTCATACGTTAAATTTAAAAGGTATTAATGGAAATGTGAATATGTGATGTCGGTCGGTTAAACAACCCCTAATTCGTAGAAGCAGGTCAATAGTAGCGGGTAACAAAAAAGATACATTTATTCAGAAGTCTTTAAATGAGCCTTGCGAAGTGACTCAGTCGCAAAAAATTTTTGAGAAAGTTAAGGTCATTTTAAATTTCTTAGAAAAAAGACTCCATCGAGCACCGGCGTCTGTCCGTAAAGCGTTTACCTTTGGGAAATTTGTTGCCGGTTTTTTCATGTATGGTAACGTAATACGCAACGTGGGTCAACCAAAACCAATAGAGGATCTTCGTGCTTTTTTGTATACCCCGTGCTTTCTTTTAATTGCTTATGATAGTGTGAAAAAAAATATGACTGTTGGGTTAGATACTCCTAGGCGTATCAACATAACTTTGTGTAGTGTGTGTTCGTTATCGAAAGAATTTTTCACTGAACAACGTGAATGTTCTTTTGCCCAAAAACTTTTTATCAATAAATTAAAGTGAGGTAAGGTGGTGTTTAATGCACGCATTAAAATTATGCAAAAAGCTCTTCAAATGTTGTTGCAACCTACGTATGATTTTAGTTTTAGTAATCATTCTTATGGGTTTGGTTTTAGTAACAACTGCCACAGTGTTGTTAGCTCTGTTTGTAAGCCTGCGAATAAAGCTACTTGGTTTATTATGTTTGATTTAGTAGAGGTTTTTGAAAAAGCTCAGTATTTGTTTGTTACGGAAGAAATTAAAATGAAAATTTCTGACCCGCAAGTAAAAAATTTAACACCCAGAATGTTAAAAGTAGTTTACATAAATTGAAGTTTTTTAACGGTTAATAAGTCGACAACATCAAGTGACACATACCATGGGTGTGTTTTTTTTGCAAATGTATTATTTAACCGTTTTGACCGTTGGCTTGAGGTTTACTTATTCTCTGAATTGAATGCGCGTAAAAAGCGTAGCATTTACTCAAAATATACTAATGTATACAAAGGGTTTTTTAGTGCTGGGTATGATAAAACAACCTTGATTAACTGTAAAAAGATTTATAACGTAATTTTTAGTCTAAGGAAATGCTACGTAGTTTGAAATCAAATAGAGTACGGCACCTATAGCTTGTATTGACAAAAACTTTGGTGTGTGAGGCATAATACTGATATTTTGTTAGGTTTAAAGGGTTCTAAAAAAGATGCACTAAAGATTTTAAATAAAATTGAAACTGCAATTGACCAAGACTTAAACAACCAAACTCATTTGGAAAAATCAAGAGTAAAGCACCATTCTAGTAAGATTTTGTACCTTAAATATTCGTTATCGAGTAATTTAAAACTTAACAAGACCCAACAATCTGTAAATACTTTAATAAATTGTGGTGTTTCAATAAAACGCTTATTAAAGAGTTGTTTTGGTAACGAATTTATCTGCGTAACAAAAAAAGGAAAAAATGTTAAATACGTGGCAAAGCGTGTGGATAAATGACTCTTTTTGTCAAAAAAATTTGAAATAATTAAAAAATTTAATGCTGTAATGAAAAATTTTGCTAATTATTACTGTGGTATTGATTACTCATATATACTATATGAGTTATGGGAATTGTTAAGATGTTCATTGTCATTGACTATGGCTCATAAGCACAGCAAGCAAACAGTAAAAGCAGGATTTCAGAAATGAGGGCACAACTTTATTGTTCAATACAATGTTGAAAAAAAAAGAAAAACAGAAAGAAGAACGGTTTATTTTGAAATTCCAAAAATAAGTTATGGAAAATTTAAGCGGCCCACTGTATTGCAGGGTGACTTGTTTTGGTTGATGCGTTCTTTTTCTCCTTAATCTTTTTGACAGTGCTACTACGTTTCAGTGTGTTATATTATATTCAAATAATGTAGCCAACAGATTGCATTAAACTGTTTTAAAAAAAGAGCGAAACCTAGGAACAATAAAGTAAATGTTGTAGGTCAATATGTTTGTTCGATTTCTACTTGTGCTTCGTATTGTAATTTAATCACTTTTGGTAAACATTGTTATTTATTATTTTAAAACTGTTTTTTTACTCTGCGAGATGAACCTTATAATAAAACCGTTAATTTTTAAGAGTTTTAAATTTTTTAGCGACGGAGCGCGGTATGCCGGGAAAACTCGCTTGTACCGTGCATTTGGACTAGCGCTTGATTGATTTATTTGTCATTCGAACTAGTATTTGTTAACTGATAGAAATTTTAATACCACTTTTTTCGATCCTGCTGGAGGTGGTGACCCTGTATTATTCCAGCACCTTTTTTGGTTTTTTGGGCACCCAGAAGTTTACATTTTAATTTTACCTGGGTTTGGTATTATTAGCCATATTGTTGTTAGTACGGCAAAAAAACCTATATTCGGTTATCTTGGTATGGTGTATGCAATGTTTTCTATAGGAGTGTTAGGTTTTATTGTTTGGGCTCATCACATGGCGCGCGTAGGTAGTACGGTTGAGAACATATACCTGCTCGGATGGGGTATGTTAGGTGTATTCACTGTATTTGTTGTTAAATCATTTGCAGTAAGCAAGTATTAAACGGGAGAAACACGGCGAAAGTTTCCAAATCTGCCACAGTGTTGGCTAACAAGCTAATAAATTGTGTTATCCCAATCTTGGGGATATGCAGGGTTAAGAAAATGAAGACTAAATGTACTGGGTTTATGTGCAACCGTATAAGATGTTTTGGCATCGAGTATCTGTATACAGAATGAGTTTTAAACATGTGGTTTCTCAAACCGAGCATGCATACAGCTATCTATGAGTATAAGTATTAATCATATGAAAAGTATTGTCGACCCTTAGTGTATCATTTATCCCTCAACATGTATGAACTACGTTTTGCTAGGTGCCGTAAATGGTTCCTGGACGAGGAGTCTTTTAAATAATAGTAAAAAATAAATTTATATTTTTATTCAGAGAATGTGCTATATAAATAAAAAAGTACTTTGGCAGTAGTTCCGATACTTAAACATTTAGGCTTACTGGTCATAAATCTTATTAGTATTTTTTTATTTGAATGTTTTAGAATAAATATATAATAAATAGTACAAAAATTACCTATATATTACATGAATAATTATGGTTTTAGATTCAATTATAAATCGAAAATTAATTTTTTAAATTTAAGTTTCTTTACAATACTAACCCCTCGATTACTGTTTTTTCCAATTTTTTTTAAAAGCACGAGTTCCATAAATACTCTAAGTTTTAGTGATTCTTACTTTGAGTGATTAAACAGTTTTAACTTCCAAGAATTTGCTTTTATAACCTTTAAATTATTTATTTCACCAATTGAATTATACAGGTGTTCTGTTTTTGATATGGTTGTATTTAATTTATACTTGATTGGTTTTGAAAAAATAAAAAAATTGGGTAAAAATAGTGTTGGTAATGGCAATGAAACAATCCAAAATGAAAACATATTTAAATCGAAAAGTAAAAAAATTACAGTATTTTGATTTCACGATTCATTCCATATATTGTTACCATGCCTGGTATTTGTATTGTTTTTACACTAAAAATAATACTGTTTTAATATTTATTTTTAGCGCCTTAGAATTAAATACTAGTTTTGTTATGCAACAGAATAATATAAAAAAAGGAAGCTTTTTTAGTGTGTAGTTTTAAGTTTCATAATTTTGAAAGTATTCTTAATTATTTTAATTGTATTTTAAGTAGATGTGTGAAGGTGTTGTGTGTTATAACGATAGTAACGAAGCTGTTAATTAGTGCTGTAAACGTTTTAAGCGGTTTGATGTTGGTGATGCTTTTCTTAAATAGCAATGATTACAATTTTTTTGTAAGCGTGGGGATATTTGTTTGCTAAAAACTCATTGTTTTGTAACATGCTAAACCATAACGTCAGGATATTATGTATTAATAATTTTTATAAGAGGACAGAGTTTTCCGTGCGCCGCATGCCTGCTGTTGGTTTTAGAAGGTCTTCAGAGCTTGTCAGGTTAGAATTTGAACATTTGATTTTTTGTTCAAAAAATAATGATATTAACAAAACTAATGTGTGTGTTAAAACTCTTCTAGGAATTCCTTGGTTTTGGTTTTTTTGTTATAAAAGCATAAAGAGGGATCAACGTGTTAACAGCTTAGTCGGTTTGTCACTATTTTCAAACTTAAATTCAGAAATTTTTAATGATCTTACTTTAGATTTTTTTTTTAAACTTTCTAAAACTATCGCTTGCGGCAATTTTACATTTGGGCTCACTAAAAAGACTGGGTTCGCAAAGCCTAATGCTAATTTACGCCTTTATAGGATTGTAGATTTACATGATAAAATTGTGCAGAGAGGTATGGTTTTTCTTTTAGAGGCTGTATCTAAACATAAGTTTTTAGCTTGCAGTTTTGGCTTTCGTAAAAGTCATTCATGCGAGTCCGTTTTTTCTTATATAAGAAAAAAGGCGCCTTTGAGCCTTTGGGCTATTAAAGGTGATGTTAGTAAAAGCTTTGATCATTTTAATCACAAAAAACTAGTTTCGGTTGTGAGGAAAAAACATATCAGTGAACAAATTTTTATTGATTTATTATATAAGGCTATTAAGAATAAAATTATTTATATTCGCGGCCAGTTCTCTAAGATAAAATTGGGTGTTTCACAAGGGTCCGTTATCAACTTAATTCTTTATACTATTTATTTACATGAATTAGATGAGTACGTTTTTGGTGGCTCCATGCTGGCTAAATTTCGTAAAAGTGTTCCGGTTAATATTAACCATTTTTATACTAAATTTTTAAAACAAACTAAAAATGAAACTTTAGAAGGAGAGTTTATTAGAAAAGAAAAAGGTAAATGTAAAATGTGGGAGTATTTTCAAAAAGTTCGAGCTAAAAAAATAAAACTTGCTAAAAAACTAAATATTGTAACCCGTCAATTTAAAGAATGTTCTATAAAATTAGTATATTCCAGATATTTGACTGATTTTATCATTTTTGTTTGGGGAAACCAGAATGACTGTTTTGTAATTAAAAAAAGAGTCAAGACTTTTTTAAAAGGTGATTTAGGTCTTGTTTTAGCAGAAGAAAAAATTAAAATTACCTATTTAAAAAAAAAGAAAGCTAATTTTCTTGGTTTTCAAATATCACAGTTTTCAGAATCAGTATCATCTAGTAAAAAAGATAACAACTTTACAGAAAAACTAAATCGAACAAAAATAAATTTGAAACTTAAACTGCCTTTATTACGAACGTCTAGGCTGAGAATTACATTTTCAATGGGTAAAACTCTCAAAAAATTAGCAAACAAAAACATGGTTCGTTTTAAACATGGCAAGTATGTCCCCACTAGCTCCACTCTTATGTTGCAATTTCAAATAACGAATATAGTTTATGTAATTAGAATGTTCTTTCGTAAAATATCGGAGTATTATAGGTGCGCTGACAACAGGTCCAGTGTTAAGTCTTTATACAACTATTTTGGGCGGTATATTGTTGCGATGACTATTGCTCACAAAATAAAATCGAAAATCCCAAAAGTTTTTAAAAAATATGGAAGTGATGTTTGTATCATAGACGATAAAGATAATCCGCTCGTAGAGTTTGAGTCTTTAATCAATACGGAATTTAAAAAGAAGTTCTTTAAAAAGTTAATACTTCCCCCGTCTGGAGTTGATAGACTTCTTGCTGGTGGGCTTACGTGGGTTAAAACTCCTATGGTTATTTGGCCATGTATCGTGCTTAGTGGGATCAACGGGGCGTACATGCGTTCTTTCAAGTATAAATAAAAAAATTTTTCCACTGAAAAATTTGAGTTATTGAGTGGCTGTTTTGAAGCGATGCGGTTGATAAACCTTAAAACTTTACAAGTGTGCAAATCGTTATAGAAAATAACAAAAAAATCTTTTAAGCTGGGTTTTTAAAGCCCTTAAAAAAAGTTAAATGTTATTTAAGATGTTTGACTTTAGCGGTTGTTTTTTGGGTTTTGTAGAGAAAAAGAAAGTAATTCATCATTTAGGAAAGTTCGGCGAGCCGTATGACAGGAAACTCTCACGTACGGTTCTGGGGAAAGTTTTGTGAGGCCTGTTTTTTAACTAGACTATAGGCTTACATTGCTTAATTCTACTTTACTGTAGGTTTAGATATAGATACTAGGGCTTATTTTACGGCTGCAACTATGATTATTGCTATCCCAACGGGAATTAAAATATTTAGCTGACTTGCGACGTTATGGGGAGGGTCTATTGATTTAAGAACTCCGGGTCTTTTCGCTATTGGTTTTATTTTTTTATTTACTGTTGGTGGTGTTACTGGGGTTGTTCTTGCTAATTCTGGTATAGATATAGCTTTACATGATACTTATTATGTAGTTGCACATTTGTTCGATGTTACAGGGGCTGTTTGTGGTTTTTTAAATTGTCAATTTTTAAGAGAGGCCTGAACGACTTTAGAGGTTGCAGTTTTGCCTTCGTCAGGAGAAGAAAGTTTGTACGGCTTACCAGTGTTGAGATTGAACTATATTTTTGGCCGTGTTAGCAACGCGGGGTTCAGGTGTGTAAGTGTTGTTTATTTACACACATGTGCTAGGCTATTAGGTGAAGGGAAAGGAGAAAGTGCTTTACCCGAGAGGGCGCCTATTGCCGGGTTTTTAGGTGTTCCTGAAAATAAAATGAAATGAGATCTGAAGCTGGATATACGCAGTCAGTTTGAGAGCAGCGAGACCCCTGTTTCGTTTGAAATGTTGGGGTTGGGTGAAGTTATCCAAAAAAGATCTAGGTCAATAGAAAAAAAAGATGTTTTTACAAAAAAATTTTCAAAAAATTCCATGACGTTAAATTGTGGTTTTAAAATTTTTGATCTTAATATGATGGCAGACTTGGATGAAGTTAGTAAAAAAAAAGTACTTGTGAAGCTTATTGCCAGGCAATGGCAGAGCGAAGAAAAAAAATTTGTAAATTTGCATAATGTTTATTCTGACCCTCGTGTTTTAGCTTTTGCTTGTGCAGGTGTAATCAAAGCAAGAGTTGGTCACATGGTAAGAGGCTGCGATCTTGTCTTTAAGGATATTAACCCTAACGCAATTAAAAGTTTATCTTTTGGTTTAAATAATGGAACATGAGAGCCTACCCGAACCCGGCAAGCTAAGGTTATTAAGCCAAGGACAATTAGTCGGAGATCATTCTCAATGGGCTTCGACTACAACACTATCGCTGCAAGTGGTATTAACATTGTGCTAAATACGATTTTTGAAAAGCATCAAGGTTTAGGCATGCTGCCTGAAGAGAGGTATTTTAATAGATTTAACCATCTGTTTCGACCTACTCGAGGTTATCGTGATGCCTTGGGTGCTGTAAAAACCTGGGGACTTTCTTCATGGTTTATGGCTGTAAGTATTAATAAATTCTGGGAGACTATTGACCAGAAAAAGTTAATATCAATACTTAATAAATCAATTAAGGACCAAATTATGGTGGATACGTTGTATAAACTATTTAAAGTGCCTATAATAAATTTGAGCGAAGGGGGTTTAACTGAGAGAAAAGGAGTAGGAGTCCCCCCAAATAACCCTTTGAGTTCTTTTTTAGCCAACATTTATTTAAATGAGTTTGATCATTTTGTGTGTGGCCTTAAACGGAAAGTGACCAAAGGTGTGCCTAGAGAAATTACTAAAAAAATTAGGGTGTTTACTGAAGTATATGCTTCACAATTATTTAGAGCAAAAACTCGAAAAGCTAAATTTTTGCTCCGTCAAGATCTTTATTGAAAGAAAGTAAAACAAGTTAAAAGAAGTGACATGGCCTGTGCCTGAAGCACAGACACATTGTTAAATATAGAAGTTTCTTATAGTCTTCATTATGTAAGGCACGCAGGTAATTATTTAATTGCGGTGAATGGTCCAAAATGGCTTGCAAAAGATATTCAAAAAAAAACTCAAGATTTTTTAAAATCTAATTTATACTTTTCGCTTAAAGGAGGAGATTTAGCTCATGGATCTTGTAATTCTGTCAGATTTCTTGGCTTTGATATAAAAATTTTTAGTAAAAAAAAGAAAAGTGTGGTGCAAACCCGCGAAATCCTTAGTTTCAAAAAAATTCGAAACCGTTTGCTTAATCAGAAGAAAATTATCGAAAATCGATACAACACAGGTTTGTTAAAAATTTATGAGTCTGAAAAACAGAAAACCCTGAAAGCTTTAGTCAGTAAAGCTTCAAGTAAAGAAGAAAAGTTAAAAATAATAAAGTGTTCTGCAAACAAAGATGCCTTACGCCAAAGTAAAATGCTGGTATCATCGATCAGTAGATTAGGTGTTGATACTTATAAAGCATTTTTAAACAAAGAGCGTTTATTATTAAAATCATCTTGAATTCTAGACAGTGGGTTGAAAGAGTTTAGTTTTAACAAGGTAATTGAAGCTAAAAAAAAACTGATAAAAGTAGTGGAAAAGGTTAATAAAGGGGGCCAAGTATATTCTGTTGAGAAAATTACGACTAATCCTACTCTCAAACAAGGGTGCGCTGGTCAGACTTTTTATGATGGATCTCACAGTTTAAACCCGAGAATTTATGCACCTATTCCAGAGCTAAAGAATAAGCTGAAAACTTGGGGTATGTTAGATAAAAACGGTAAACCTAAAGCTAATGGAGCTATTTTTCGGTATCATGATATTTTGATTATTGGGTATTTTAAATTTAAAGCATTCGAATTTTTAACTTATTATAGGTCTGTGGCTAACTACCGTGCAGTTACAAAACTTGTAGATTACCATTTAAGGTGATCATTAATACATACTTTAGCAGGTAAGCACACAATGAAGGTACACGAGATTATACGCTTTTACGGGAAATCTCCAAAAATTGTTTTGATGATCAATGATAAGCCTCATGAATTGACATCATACCCGACTCCGAATGACATTTATTATAGACCTAATAATTTCTTAAAATTGTTAGAATCCCACCCTTGCCCAAAGTGCTTAGGTCGGTATTTTTTAAAAGTGTCCATTCCAAAAGTCATCTTTATAGGAAAACGTAAAGCTGTATGTTGCAGTAGTAAAAATATCGAAGTTTAACCTGTTTGCGTTTTATAAAATGTGCTGAAAAAAAGACTTTTGTGGGGTTTAATAAAAGATAAATGCTTTTGTGTTAAGAGCACCATAAAAATTTGCACATGTTAATTGTTAAACACATTTATAAGAAATATTTAAATGAGACGGCACCAAACATCAATTATGTTTTTCATATAAAATAAAAAGTTATTACTTTTAACTCTCGTTTTAGAAGTATTTTTTAGACTGTGTCTATTACTAATTGGGGCTTAAAGCTTCTATATCCAAGGGAGCCCGGTGCGATGGAAGTCGCACGCCGGGCTCTGAGGGAGGTACCTTTTTATACGTACCTAACCCACATCACTATGGTGCGTTGTTTCACGTTATTTTTGCTTGTTCTGTTATTGAAAAGAACTCACATTGTTTGTCTATATTAGATTAAAATCTTTTATTGTGATAAAGCATAGTACTTGTTTTAAAAAGTTACATTCAAAAAAAACAATAGCATGTACTAAAAGTTCCTTTAATATTGAAAAATTAAGAGTAAAGGCGAGCTAAAGATTAAAAAGAGTAGGGTAACGAATCCTAGCTACGGCTTTTTATTAGCGCTTGGTGTTTTTAAAAATATTTCAGGTGTTTGTAATTACATAGTCTTTCTTACACTAGACAAAATTTAAGTGCTATTTACTAACAGTATAAATAAAAAAAGGGAGCTCTAAGTTATTTACTAAGCAAAAGTGTGCGGAATTCAAGATGACTTATATGAAAAAGTCTAAAAAAAGTTACGGAAAGCTCGTACTATTAAGTTTTAAAAAGAAGGGGTTTAACCATTCTAATTTAAATAAAATGATATTTTAGGTGTTTTTTAGCACCAAAAATGAAACATTTTAAAGTTTTTTATTTACAAGGCTATAAAACTAAACTAATTTAAGTCTATCAATGTTAGGTTTACAGTATCTAAAGTTTAGTGCTGAAAATATGTTTCGGGAGTGAGGCTTTAGTTTTATTTAAAAAATAATCAAAAAGCTACACGAAAAGATCATTTATTATGTCTAGTTGTTAGAAGAATATATTTTATGTGTAACAACAAATATATTTTGTAGTTAAAAAAAATTTAATATTAAAGTTAGTGTTTTTTATTTAATATTGGGACGAAAAAAGCCACATGCGAAGAAATACGCACGTGTGGTTTGGGGTCGACTTATTAATAAACAAAAAAATCGGTATGTTAGGCCACTGTTGTCAATGGGTGCAGTTTTTTCTATGCTTGGTGGTCTTTATTTTTGGTTTGAAAAAATTACTGGCACTCGTTATGCCGAAATACTAGGAAAAATTCATTTTTGAAGTTTTTTCGTTGGAGTAAATTTAACTTTTTTTCCAATGCATTTCTTAGGTGTTGCAGGTATGCCGAGACGAATTCCAGATTACCCTGATGCGTATTTTATATTTAACAAAATTGCGTCTTGAGGTTCTTATATTTCTGCAGTATCTAGTATATTTTTTTTTTATGTCGTATACAATGCTTTCACCAAAGGTCGGTTTAACCTTAGATTTTATCAAAAAAAATATATATTTGTTGTTACTTTACGGCAAAGTTCTTAACGCTATTTAATATGGTTATACAGAATAACTAGTAAGGCGTTTTTTTTCAACGTAAAAATAGCTAAGTTGTTAAAACCCAAGCTGTTTTTGTATGTTGTTTATTTTTTTAGCAATGGTTTAGGTTAATCTTCATTCGCGTAAATATTGTTTTGCTATCTAATGTAATACCACTTAATAATACAAGGTTATGTTTTAATTAATCAAATGAACAAAAAAATGATCTTTATAACACAATGTGATAGCCCAGCATTTTGGCAAACTTATTTATCTGATCCTGCAAGTACTACTATGGAAGGTATTTTGATTTTTAACAAACATTTATTATTTTTGTTAACTGTAATTGTTTTGTTTGTTGGTTGATTACTATTTTATACTATTTATTATTTTATAGAATATAATAATAAGTTTAGTTCAAAATTTGTTCATTCTAAAGAGTTAGAAATTGTTTGAACTTCCATCCCAGCTTTAATACTTTTAATTTTATCTACTCCTTCTTTTACTTTGTTGTATGCAATGGATGAAATTTCAGAACCAGAATTAACCCTAAAAATTTTAGGCCATCAATGATTTTGAAGTTATGATATTTCAGAATTTAACTCTTGTCAAAAACAAGAGCAAAGTCTAAAATACGTTTGCTATATGATGGCGTTAGATGGCTTGCCTACGACTAAACAAGGGTATTTTAGGCTGTTAGAAACAAACAAAAGAGTTATTTTACCAACAAATACGCATTTACGACTTTTGGTAAGTGCTGCTGATGTGTTACACAGTTGAACAGTACCGTCATTTGGTTTGAAAATCGACGCGTGTCCCGGTCGGTTGAATCAAGTTAATCTGTTTATCAAGCGTCTTGGTGTTTTTTTTGGGCAGTGTAGTGAGATTTGTGGCGTAAATCATGGTTTTATGCCTATTGTTATTGTTTCGTTACCAACAGTACAATTTCATCATTATATAATGACAAAGCTAGAATTAAATTAAATTTGATTATTAAATTTATGTATTTATTGTGTTAAACGCCTGTTACGGTTTATGTGCTTTATATTAAATTTTTCTGTAAATAAACTAGAAGATTATATTCAAGTGAGAGAACTTTTTTTTCTTCTTCTTCAAAGATTTTAGTAAAAAATGAAAAATAAAATTCGTTTTAAATATTTAAAAACAAAACACAGTTGGCATTTAGTAGATCCTAGTCCTTGACCATTGGTAGCTTCTTTAGGTGCCTTCTTTATGACTTCAGGGACTGTATTGTACATGAATAAATTTTTAGGGGGAGGTCAACTTGCTTTTCTTGGTTTTTTTGTAGTACTGTATGTAATGTATACTTGGTGACGTGATATTATTAGAGAAGCAACGTTTGAAGAGCAGCACACTGTGCCTGTTCAACGAGGTTTGCGGTTAGGTATGATTTTATTTATTGTTTCGGAAATTATGTTTTTTTTCGCTTTTTTTTGAGCTTTTTTTCACTCTAGTTTATCGCCTGTTTATAATTTAGGTGGTGTATGGCCCCCAGAAGCAATACAGACAATTCAAACGTCAGGGATTCCTTTAACTAATACATTTTTTCTTTTAAGTTCTGGTGCTACGGTTACTTGAGCACACCACGCGATAATAGTACGGGCAAAAAAGCAAGCAATTCTTGGGTTATATTTTACTATTTTATTGGCAACAGTTTTTACTTTGTTGCAAGGCATGGAGTATGTAGAAGCACCATTTAATATTAATGATAGTGTTTTTGGTTCTTGTTTTTATATGGCTACGGGTTTTCATGGTTTTCACGTGTTCATTGGTACTTGTTGTTTACTTGTCTCTCTTTTACGAATTGTACATAACCATTTTACTTCCACACACCATTTTGGTTTTGAGTCTGCAGCATGGTATTGGCATTTCGTTGATGTTGTGTGGTTATTTTTATTTATCACTGTATATTGGTGAGGTGGGATTCATTAAGTTATTATAAATTTTGATTAAAAATATTAAAGGAAAATAGTTCAGGGGCCAGAACAGTGGTTTTCAAAACCAAAGGTCAAGGGTTCGAATCCCTTTTTTCCTGAAATTTTTCCTGTTTTTTACATCTTTAACTTATTTAATAATTACATGTTTGACATTTATAAGTTTGGTTGCTTTTTTCTTGACTATGTTTTGTTTAGTAATAGTTTACGTTTACAGTAAATTTACGAGCATTGGACATAATCTCACATATTTTTAAATAGTTTTGTCAAATTTCACCCTTCGATAAACAACGTAACTAGGCGTAATGTATTATCCTTTCTTTCTGTTACTAAAACAATAAGATGGGTAAAATTCATTTTAGACAGTCACTCAAGTTCAATAAGCTTAACACATGTCCGAAGTTTTGGTTTTTCAGCGGTTATATTTTTAGTTATTCAGAATTTTTTTAGCAATGTATTTACCTCACATGTTGGTATTACACCTAGTAGTGTTGGGTATATTATGAGATATAAATAACAGACGATTGCCTTGTTACATTCGTGTGAGTAGAGCATTTATATTTTTTGGTTAATGTATACTGCTGAGTATTAGGTGGTATATTATAAGGTTTTTATATTGACGGCAACCTATTTATAGAGTATGTGCTTTTTTGATACTAAATGAGCTTTTGAGGTGTTCTTTAAGTTATGCGTTTAGCAACGATAGTTTTAATCATAGGTCGTTTTATTGTCATTTGTTTCTTTTTAATTTTCTATTATCTAAATGACCTAGCCTATTGGGTTAAACTTGGTGCTGTTCTGAAAATAGAATAGATAGTTATTTTTCGATTCTTTGTTTCGTTTCTAGTAATCGACTAGCGCTTGTAAGTATGTTGGAATGGTTAGGCAACGTGAGCCGAAACTTACCTATCCATGCATTACTCTTTCTTTATAAATACCAAACATTGGCCTTCTGGCTGTAGTGTTGTAAAAAGTATTAATTCTAAGCAGCTAGTTTACTATTGATGAAATTAATAGATTGTTTGGCTTTCGTTACAGGGTTTATTTTGCCGTGATTGAAGTCTAATTAATTTTTAGACTAATGTTTTTTGCGCTGTTGGAACCACGTTTTTAAAGTATACTTCAAGACATTGGGGATTGGGGAGGGAGTACTGACGGGGTTTTAGTATTTTAGGTGTGGTTATTGATGTTAACTTTATTACATTAATTATAGATTTTTTAACGAATGGGTTTTGATTATAAAACTTTTATAAAGAACATGTTAGATCTTAATCGACCACCGTTGTTTTTTGAAAGCGTTGAAAAATTATCAGATAATAAGTCTGTTGAAAAGTATTAAAGTTCAGGCTAAGACCCACTTGTTTATTTCTTTTAGACGACTATATGGAGGTTTGCTGCCAGGTAGCTATTTTTTAGTTTAAGTCTATGGTAAATTTATGAGCCTTGGAGGTGACCTTACGAATTCTAGTAGTTTTGGCAAATTTTTACCTTCGATAAGCTATGCAATCGAGCGTAGTCACTATGTATCTTCTTTTGTTACCAAAACAATAAGATGGGGTAAAAATTATTTACTGTCTATTTTAGACAGTCACTTAATACATTACCCAAGCCCATTAAACTTAACATATGCTTGAAGTTTTGGGTCTTCAGCGGGTATATGTTTAGTTATTCAAATTTTATCGGGGATTTTTTTAGCAATGCATTACACCCCACATATTGATCTAGCATTTAGTAGCGTTGAGCATATTATGCGGGATGTAAACAATGGATGGTTGATCCGTTACATTCATGCAAACGGGGCATCTATGTTTTTCATTGTTGTATACTGCCATATATTTCGTGGTTTATACTATGGCTCTTATATGCAACCAAGGCAATTACTTTGGTGCTCTGGTGTTCTTATATTTATTTTGATGATGGCTACCGCATTTATGGGGTATGTGCTTCCTTGGGGCCAAATGAGCTTTTGAGGTGCTACTGTTATTACAAGTTTAGTAACAGCAGTTCCAATTGTAGGTCATTCTATTGTCGATTGATTATGAGGCGGTTTTACAGTAAATAACGCAACATTAAATAGATTTTTTAGTTTGCATTTTTTTTTACCATTTGTAATTGCCGCGTTAAGTTTAGTACACTTAGCATTGTTACATAAAGATGGTTCAAACAATCCATTAGGAATAGATACCAAAGTAGACAAAATTCCTTTTTATCCTTATTTTGTAGTAAAAGATTTATTTGCATTTTTTTGTTTTTTAACTTTTTTTGGGGTATTTGTTTTCTATTTTCCAAATGCGTTAGGTCACCCAGATAATTATATTCCGGCAGACCCTATGCAAACGCCTGCTCACATTGTTCCCGAATGGTATTTTTTACCATATTATGCCATTTTAAGGTCTATCCCAGATAAGCTTGGTGGTGTTGCGGCAATGGGCGGTGCTCTTATAGTTTTATTTCTAATCCCATTCACAAACACATCTGAAGTTCGAAGTACCACATTTAGGCCTATCTTTAAAATTTTTTATTGATTACTTGTTACTGATTTTTTATTATTAGGCTGAATAGGCCAAAAGCCAGTTAAAGATATATATGTATTGGTAGGCCAAGCAGCGACAGTTTTTTATTTTTTATTTTTTATTTTTCTAATACCAATAATAGGAACTTTAGAAGCTATGCTAGTAGGTAGTTTGCCTAAACACTCGCTATCTTTAGACAAAACAATACCTTTTTACGTTATTAAATATTAAAATTATTGTTTTAAAAGATATCTTGTTATTTATTAAACTTGTTAGCTGCTTTTAAGGTTTAAATAAAATGCTAACACATCTATTGTAGGTAATTAACGTAATGGTTAGAGCATTTTATCTTTAATAATACGTGTAAAAATGAATAGTTTAAACCTATTATTATCTAATGACATTCAAAAAAAGAAATTTGTTGAAAAAAATAAAGAATTTTACTATCAATTTTGGTCCTCAGCACCCAGCGGCTCATGGTGTGTTACGCTTAGTTTTAGAACTTAATGGTGAAATAGTAAACCGAGCAGATCCTCATATAGGCTTATTGCATCGAGGTACAGAAAAATTAATTGAATATAAAACCTATGCTCAAGCATTACCGTATTTCGATCGTTTGGATTATGTTTCAATGATGGCACAAGAGCATAGCTATTGTTTAGCTATTGAAAAACTTTTTAATTGTAAAATTCCTAAACGTGCTCAGTATATTAGAGTACTCTTTGCTGAAATTACTCGAATTTTGAATCATTTGTTAGCAGTAGGTTGCCATGCAATGGATGTAGGCGCAATGACTCCATTCTTATGAGCTTTTGAAGAACGAGAAAAGTTAATGGAGTTTTATGAACGTGTATCGGGTGCGCGAATGCATGCCGCTTATTTTAGACCGGGAGGATTGCAAGTAGATATACCAAAAGGTTTATTAGACGATATTTATATGTTTAGTGAGCAATTTACCTTAAGACTAATAGAAATGGAAGATATGTTGACAGAAAACCGAATTTGAAAACAGCGTTTAGTTGATATTGGTACTGTTACAGCATATGACGCCTGCCAATGAGGTTTTAGCGGCGTCATGCTGCGTGGCTCTGGTGTTTGTTGAGACTTAAGAAAAACTCAACCTTATGAAGTTTACGATAACCTTAACTTTGATATTCCTGTAGGTACAAATGGCGATTGTTATGATCGCTATTTAATTCGGGTGTTTGAAATGAAAGAGTCATTAAAAATAATTGAACAATGTTTGAATTTAATGCCAACTGGTTACATTAAAACAAATGACTTTAAAATTTCTGCCCCAACTAGAGTGGATATGAAACAATCTATGGAAGCATTAATTCATCATTTTAAAATATATACCCAAGGAGTTGCTATTCCTGCAAATGAAACTTATATAGGAACAGAAGCCCCAAAGGGGGAATTTGGTGTTTATTTAGTTTCTGATAACACTAATAGGCCTTATCGGTGTAAAATTAAAGCGCCAGGATTTAACCACTTACAAGCTTTAGACTTTATGTCTAAAGAACATTTAATTGCCGATGTGGTTACAATTATAGGCACTCAAGATATTGTATTTGGTGAAGTTGACCGTTAATTTAATAAAATGTGTTCTAAATTAAAATCTTTTAAAACTTTACAAATTTCTTCGAACGGGTGTGTTTTTTTTGACCACTCTATTTATTTAAAAACGTACAAAAGATATAATTTTTCAAAAAAAAGTTTATTATTTAGTCCGTTAAACAAAGAAGAGTTAACATTAACTAACTCTAATTTTTTTTACAAAAAATATCGTAATCAAATTATTAAAAAGTTAATACATGAATTCACAATTAATCGTAAAAAATATACAAAACTTATATAAAACGTGTCCTTTGGAAAAAATCCAATTGTATGAGCAAGAGTTAGTAGTAGTAGTAAAATCAAATGTCTTACACGATATTTTAACATTTTTTAAACACCATACACTTTTTCAATTTAACATTTTAACATGTATTACAGGTGTAGATTACCCTAATAATAAATATAGATTTAAATTAGTTTATGAGTTGTTAAGTATTCGTTATAATATTCGTTTTAGAGTTAAAACATTTACTCATGAGTTATTTGGGATAGATTCTTGCGATCAATTGTATTTTTCAGCAGGGTGGTACGAGTGCGAGATCTGAGATATGTATGGCATTTTTTTTAAAAACCATTCAAATTTAAAGCGAATTTTAACAGATTATGGTTTTGAGGGACATCCGCTTCGAAAAGATTTTCCATTAAGTGGTTTTGTTGAAATGAAGTACAATGAAACAGAAAAAAGAGTCATAAATGAATCTATTGAGTTGTGTCAAGAATATAGAACATTTAAATTTTTGTCTCCCTGGTAACTGTTTTAGATACCCAAATGAAAAAACACATCCAAAAAGATAAAAAAATTAGAAAACTTTTTAATCAGCAAGAACTAAACTATGTTATTTTAAAAAGTATAGTTAAGAACGAAAATTTATCTTTAATCACAAAATGGAACGCAATTTCCAAATTATCTCATTTCTCAAGAAATCATAATAAAACACGGTTTATTAATAGGTGCATCTTAACTAATGGTAAAGCCAAATTTAACAAAACTTTTAAAAAATTTTCACGGTTAAGTTTCCTGCGTTTAGCAAGATCAGGGTCTGTTTCTGGGTTGAGAAAGTCGTCTTGGTAACAGTTTAAACTACAAATGATTCTATCTATTTTTTTTTCAAAAAACTACTACCATTCAAACGATTCGTTGTTTTATAATGAATATTCAGTTGTTTTAATTTTTTTATTTGTTGCAATAATATTATCCGTTATCATAGTGCTATTTTCTTATATTTTAGCAGTTCAAAAACCAGAGACTGAAAAATTATCAACGTATGAGTGTGGTTTTGAACCATACGAAGATGCACGACATACTTTTGATGTCAAGTTTTACTTAATAGCTATTTTATTTATAGTTTTTGATATTGAAACCATGTTTTTAATTCCTTGGACAAACGTACTAGCTCAGCTAAATCTCGTTGGGTTCTGATCAATGATTGACTTTATGTTTGAATTAGGCATTGGCTACGTTTATATTTACTGCATTGGGGCATTAAATATACATTAATTTAAATTATTATTTGTTATAAAAAATATCAAACGTTTTTTACTAAATTTTGCTTTATCAAGAAAGGTGACTGAGAGGTTTAAAGTGAAGATCTGCTAAATCTTTGTATATTTATTGGTATACCGTGGGTTCGAATCCCATTCTTTCTTTAATTTTATTTGTAATTAAGGTAGTTTTGGAATATAGCCAAGTTGGTAAGGCCTTCGTTTTTGGTACGAATATTCAAAGGTTCAAATCCTTTTATTCCAAAAAAGATTAGCTTATTTTACGATTTAGATTGTAAAATTACCTTATTCTAGAAAAAAGTCTTCATCGTCTAGTGGTTAGGACCTCACCCTTTCACGGTGATAACACGGGTTCAAATCCCGTTGAAGATATTTTTGATTTAAGAGTAAATTTATGTGTGTTAAAAGCAGGATAATAAACACTCAACGGTTTTATGTTTAAAACTTAAAATTTGTATTTTTTAAGCGAGAAAGTTTTGAACATTGAATCATTGTAGATGAGTATTTACAATTGAAATCTTTACTATCAATATAAAAATCATTTAACCAAAACCTAAGTTGTGAGTTAAAAATTTTTTTTCGCCCAGGTTTAAATATAGAAATGTTTAAGTAATATCCCACAATTTTTTTAAAAAGCTTAAAAGCAATGCTATTTAAATTAGATATGGCATAGTATTGGAACCCTATATAATTTTTAAAATGATAAATACTACGTGAATTAAAATTTATTTTACTATTTTGTAAACAGCCCGTCATAAACAGTACCTTTTTAGAATAGTAGAACATTTTTCTTATTATTTGCCAGTCACTTTTTGTTTGCCCTAATGATGTAACTATTTTAGCAACTTTATTTATACATCCTTCAGTGTTAATATAAGTTCCCGACGTTTCGAATAAGACAGTATTAGGTAAATGAAAATGGTTATTTAAGTTAAAACCTTTTTTTAATTGCGTTATTAATTTTGTATCTAGGTGGTTGTTTTGAGTCATTATTATTTTATTGTGACAAATACAATCTTGAAAAAAGTTAAGTAATTTTAAACTTAGTAATTTTTTTATGTTAGGTATTGCGAAAGAATTGTTTATAAAATAAATTCCGGTAGAATTTTTAAAATCTAAATTTGTTATTGTTTTTAAATTGCTAGAATTTGAAAAACCAACATCGTTTAATGCTAAGTTTAGAGTGTTTAATTGACTTTGGCTGCTATGTTGCGAAAATAGGTCAATATGTTTGATTAAAAGCCTTAGCATATTTGTTAAACAAAAAGAGTCTTTTCTTTTAAATATTTCGGTACTAGATATCAAAATAGGGTTTAAAGAATTTATAAATCCTTGGCAAAACAGGTTATTTCCTTCAATTAAAGATTTTAAAATTTGTGTACTGCTAGTAATATTTGCATTATAAAATGTTAGATTAACTAAAGAGCCTAAATGAATTACGTTAAAATTTCCTTTTAGTTGTCGAGATCTAAGCTTTAAATTTAATTTAGACCCTTCATAACGTGGGTTTACTCCAATTAGTACGCACATATTAGAAGCTAAAATCTTAGAATCGTTTAAGCCCGAATTTAATAAATAATTTTGCTCTAAGTCAACGTTTAGTTTTTGGGGTTCTGGTTGTCTAAGTTTAAAAAATGTATATTTGTGAGCAAAAATATTTAATAAGTTTAAAACTTCTAAACTTGTATTTTTAGCTACGCACATTGTTATTTGATCCGGTTGATAATAATGTTTTAATAAATGACTTTGAAAGTAAATTGTAAAAAAAAATTCTTTAAGTAATTTTTGTCATGATAAACTAATAAAAGATTGTTTATTATTATTGTTTAAAAAACTGTGAATGATTCTTTCCGGGGAAAACATACCATCAAACGCAAACCGAGTTTTGTCAGAAATTCAATTTGTTTTATACGTTATTTTATCATAACCAGGTAAAACTTTTACTACATGGTTGTTTTTAACGAACCATTGAGTCGGCGTCCCAAACCCGTCTGAAAAATCAATAGACGCAAGACTTTTCAACTCCCAACTTCTATTTACAAAAGGGTAAGGTTTTGATGTTAATGCACCTACAGGGCATAAGTCAATAACATTGCCAGATAGCTCAGATTGAAATATTTTTTCAACATAAGTACCAATTTCGCTTTGTAAGCCTCTACCAAACATCCCTATATCTTCTACTCCTGCAATTTCTGTTGCAAACCGAACACATCTTGTGCAATGAATACATCTTGTCATTACTGTTTTTACAATAGGGCCAATATTTTTGTCTAAAACAACACGCTTAAAACTGTAAAATCTTTTTTTTGTTAATCCAAAAAAAAGAGATTGATCTTGAAGATCGCATTCGCCACCTTGATCACATATTGGGCAATCTAAAGGATGATTTAGCAACAAAAACTCCAAAATATTTTCACGGGCTTTCTTTACTAGTGAACTGTTTGTATAAACAATTCCATTAGCTAAACAAGACTTGGCATTCATAGCGCAAGATACTATAGGTTTAGGTGAGTTTTTTAATTCTACGAGACACATGCGGCAATTACCTGATACAGACAAATTTTTGTGATAGCAATAATGCGGCACATTAATTCCCAAAGTTTCACAATACTCAATAAGAGGTGTATTTTGTTTTCAATAATTATTATTTTTAAATTCTAAATCGTAATTAAATTTTATGTTATTTATATAAAAGTATTTCAAAATTAAAACAAATTTAACTTTATTTAAGGAAACGTAGCTTAACGGTTAAAGCGTCGACTTGTCACGTCGAAGATTGCTGGTTCAAATCCTGTTGTTTCCGTTTTTTATTTTAGCCTTTGATATTTTTAATTTTATCTATTCGAATATTATTATTTAGCCTATAATAAACAGTTAAAATAGCTAAACCTATTGCAGATTCCGCAGCAGCAATTGTTAATATGAAGATAACAAATACATAACCTATAATGTCATCTAAATAGATAGAAAAGATAACAAAATTTAAATTTATTGCTAGTAACATTAGTTCGATTGACATTAGTGTTATTAATATATTTTTTTTATTTAAAACAAGCCCGAATACTCCAATTAAAAATAAAGTTATAGCAATGTTTAGTATGTAAGTTATATTTAAAAGTATCATGTATATATAGGTTAAACGATGGGTATATTGGGATTTGAACCCAAGGCCTGTGGATTAAAAGTCCAATGCTCTACCTACTGAGCTATACACCCATTTGTTACGTTTTTTAGAATAAGAACGTTATAAGGCAAAAAGAATTAAAAATGCCATCATTAGTGAGAAAAGAGCAATAGCTTCGGTTAATGCAAACCCTAAAATAGCAAGTTTAAATAACTCATCTTTTAAAGAAGGATTTCGTGAAACTCCAATTACTAATGCACCAAATACGGTACCAATTCCTACTCCAGCACCGGCTAGTCCAATAGTGGCTAAGCCAGCCCCTACAAATTTAGCTGCTTGTAATAACATGTAAAAATTATTAAATGAATATACATATACTTTTTTCGGTGGCTTTAATGCAGCCTTAAGTTCTAGGTTTTAAAGATCCCATCAAAATATATAACAATGTTAAAGGTCTTACTGTCGTTCTAACTTTTATCATAATTTTAGTTTGTTTATTGCTGGATGTAATATTTTTGTGTTTTTTTTTAACACTTAACCACAATGGTACCTAAAATCACTATATATTTGTGTATAATTAGTTGGCATAAGTCTACGAGAGAAACGCTATTTTGGGGTTTTCAAAAAGATATTTGTTAGTAGAGCGTTATTAGGCCTTATTATTTTTAACGTTTATTTTCAAAATATTGAATGAGTGTTCGTAGGCCTCTACTGTGTTTTTAAAGTAACTACAGCGTCTAGATCCTTATTGATCTAGTCTTAATAGAAACCTTAGACATGCCTAAATCAATACCAAAACGTTGTACCACGATATTGTTATTAAAAAGATCCTCTTTTAGGCAATCAAATAAGCCAAAGCGCAGTAAACAAAAGGTATTCTATAATTTTACCTTAAAAAATAAAGTTATGTTGGTGTAGTTTGTGTCTAAGTTTTGCAAAGTTCAAACACGTTAAAACTAGTTTTAAACAAAAATTGATAAATTTTAATGATTTGGCCTAACACAGAATTGTTGTTTTAACAGGCAATTTAGCACCTCCAGTTTTAAAGGCCGTAATTGCGGCATTTTGGGGTATTCCGTATATTTCAAATAGAATTGCACCAGCACTAACTTTAACGCTTCAATGAGAAACAGCGCCTTTACCTTTACCCATTCTAACTTCAGTAGGTTTTGCAGTTACAGGTAGTGTTGGGAATGCTCGAACCCACAATTTACCTTTTCGATTTATTTTTCGGACTATGGCTTGTCGAGCTGCTTCAATTTGTCGAGCTGATATAGTGCCAGATTGTGCTGCTTTTAGCCCTATACTCCCAAAATTTAACTGACTTGAACGGTAGTTAAATTTTGATAATTTCCCTTTTTGTACTTTTCGATATTTAGTTTTTTTTGGTTGTAATAACATAAATTTTTTATTAATTACTTTCACACAGTCACACTTTTACTCCAAAAGTTCCATTCACTGTAAATGCGGTTGACTGATGATAATCTATTTTAGAATTAAATGATTGGAGAGAGAATTTCCCAAAGTGTATATTCCCAGTTTTAGCTCTCGGTGCCTTGTTGAATCTACCTTTAATAACAATTTTTAGCCCTGTAAGACATGAAGTTTTAGACTTAATCAATAACATTATACTTTGTTTTAAAAACCCTAAAAAATAGTTATCTTTTCTAGCAATACTCATTTCGTATGTTTTAAATTGATTAAGCCGAAATTGGCTACTAAGAAAATCAGCCAATAATTTGGCCGATTTTCTTTTCAAGAAACTAACAAACAAAATGTTTATTCCTTCTTTAAAAAAAGATTTTCTAACAAATTTTCTTAATTGTTTAAAAATATTTTTAAAATTATCAACTTGATCATTTGACAATTGTTTGTCAAGATTTAAGTTTTGTAATGTTATGAAAATATTGGTTTTGTTTTTGGTATATATTGCTAGACTTTGTATTAAAAGTTCTTGAAATTTTTCAAAATAAATATTTTGGTTTGGCTCATTCTTATGGAAAGAAAAAGTTTTGTTCTGTGTTATTTTTTGTAAATTTTTTGACGTAGTTCTAATTTTATTCTTATTATTTTTTAGTTTGGGATCTTTTAAAGAGGGTTTGATCTTTTTAACCACTTTTTTATTAATAATATAAATTGTTTTTATTGTAGTATAGAAAGAAACAAATATTTGTAAAGAGTTATCTGAATAAAATATTTTACAATTATGTATCTTTATTTCATATAGTCCGAAGAATCGGTTTATATATTTTTGAATTTCTAATGTTTTATATAAAAAAAAGGAGGATTCCTCTTTATTTTTTTCAAGGGTTTTTATTTCTCAATTTTTTTTTAATAGTCCTTGCCTAAAAATACTTGCGTTTGTTTTTTGACCCATTTCTACTTATTTTTCTTTTTTTTATAAGAAAATTGTTTTCTTGTAGCGATAAATTCGCCTATTTTATGACCAACCATTTCTTCTATAATTTTTATAAATGTAAATCTTTTCCCATTATAAATTTTTAACGTAATTCCGATAAATTTTGGTATTATTGTAGAGTTTTTAGATATAGTTTTAATGTTATTCTTAGAAATCAACTTTCCATTTTTTATTTTTTCTAATAAATTATTTTCAATATAGGGTCCTTTTCATTTAACTCTGTTCATTTATTAACTTTTTAATAATTTGATTTTTAAATTACAAAAAAATAAATAATAATGCTAAATTAACAAACAACACTAGGTGTGCTACTTAAAATACTTTTTAAAATAACGATTGGTTTAAACGTTATGATCGTTAAAATTCTTGTTTTTAGTTTAATTTTTTAAAAAATTGGCTAAGCCTAGCTTTTTTATAAGTTAATATATTTAGTAACAAATTCTATATGTTTTTCTTGCTTCTTAAGAAATATTAATATTTACAGTAATATTTTAGAATTTTAATTTTTTTGTTGCCTTTTTACTGTTTTTGGTAGGTTTACCTCATGGTGTTACAGAAGATCGGCCGCCAGAACTTTTACCTTCACCACCTCCGTGGGGGTGATCTATAGGGTTCATTGCAACTCCCCTTACTGTTGGGCGTTTATTTAACCACCGATTACGGCCAGCTTTTCTTTTTATTTTAAAAAATAAAAATTCATTTGATACAGTCCCAATTGTTGCTTGACACGATGGTGAAATAAGTTTGTGCGTTCCGGAGCTTAGCATAATCTTACAATATTCAGAAGTTGTTTCGATTATTTGAGCGTTAGTCCCAGCTGACCTAGTTAACTGTGCTTTTTCATTTTTTTTTAATGATATATTGTGAACAATACCACCTACAGGGATTTTCATCAATGTTAAACAATGACCAACTTTGATATCTGCATTAACGCCTGCTTTTACAATACTACCAATATTTAAATTTTTGGGAGCAATTATATAAAAATATTTAGAATTTAAAAAATCATAAATAGATGCGATAAGAGCTGTTCGATAAGGATCATATTCTAGACTGGTAACTATACCTACAGAATCTTCGTTTCTTATGAAATTGATTTTTCTATATTTTTTTTTATGCCCACCGCCTTTATGATATACTGTAATTTTTCCGGAACTATTTTTGCCTGCTACATTTTTGGTACCTATAACCATATTTTTTATTAAAGGAATTTTATTTAAATTTTTTTTTGACAAGTTAATTAATTTCGTTTGGGTTATTAAAGTTAGTTTACTTTTTATCGGTTTCATATAAATAAAAATTATTTCAAAAATTTATGCTTTTATTAAAAATAACAAATAAGTCACAATTATTGTATAACCTAACTATTTGCAAATATGTAAAAAATATATACCATATTATTAAAACCTTAAAATTTATAAAAAAAGAAACATTCGCATTTTTTACACGTTGGTTACTTTTATTCTTTTTTACTAATTTGTATAATCTTAAGGTAAAAGCGAATTATTTTGTATTGTATATATATTTTTCTTCTCTTTACAATCAAAAATTAATTAGTTATGTTATAAGTATTAATTTATTCTCAAAAAATACTTTAATTAATATAAACAATATTAAAGGTAATCCTAAATTTTTTTATTCTGCAGGGATGCTCAATTTACAAAAAAAGCAAAAATTTAGGCAACCTAAAGCAATAATTCTAATTTTGAGAGATTTGCTACTTAAGTTCAAAATTTTTAAAATAAAACCCGGTGCAGTACATTTTAACAACATATTTTTTAATCACCAATCATATATTTTTAAAAAATTAAAACATAAAATTTTTACAAAATTGGTTATAAGTCGTAGCAATCTACCACATAATGGGTGTAGATTAAAGAAAAAAAAACGGGTTAAAATACGTACTAGAGCTAAGTAACTACAGAAGGAATGGCTGAGTGGTTAAAAGTGGCAGATTGTAAATCTGTTAAGTTTATCTTATCGTAGGTTCAAATCCTACTTCCTTCAACGAAATATAACGCAGTTTGGTAGCGTGCCTGTTTTGGGAACAGGAAGTCATGTGTTCAAATCACATTATTTCGATATAGGTAGTACTTTTCTACTTTTAAATTTATAGTATGGAATTTTTGTAAAAACTTTCATTGCGCTATAGACTTCAAAAACATTATCAGTGTATGACACTTTTTTTAAGTTTTTTATTTGTTTTCTTGAATAAATTTTATTGTTTAATCTAAAACCTAATAAGCTAATTAATGGGCTAATGCTTTTCAGTTCTTTTAAAGTTAAATCAGCGTTATTGCCATTTAGTAAAACAATAGGACCATGTATTAGTACTATTATATTTTTAAATATAGAGCTTTTTAATGTTTTAATCATTATTTTATTAAAAATTCTAAAATATTTTAATTTGTGGGCAACTAATATTTGCTCAATCTTAATTCAATTTTCATTTTTTAAAGAAGTTCCATGAAAAAAGAAAAAACAATTTACAGCTTTAAAATAATGCTTGATTTTAAGATGTTTATAAGTTTTTAAATCAAAATCCATTTTTACGAGTTAGGCTTAGTAGGACTTGAACCTACGACAAAACCGTTATGAGCGGTACGTTCTACCTCTAAACTATAAGCCTAAAGTAGTTCAAATTTTAATTTTTGACCTCATGAGAAATATAAGTATAAGCCAACTTATTGTTGTTTTCGTTATAGGAGTTTTGCTGTTCAGTGATTTTTCAAATATAGTAAAAAACCTACATAATTCGATAAAAGATAACAAAATTTACAAGAATCTAAAAAGAAAATAAATTCAGGAAAAAAGGGACTTGAACCCTTGACTTTCGGTTTTGGAAACCACTGCTCTACCAACTGAACTATTCTCCTCAAAAATTTATGATTTACAAATACTTATTAGAAATCAAATATCGTGTTTTTTTTTCTATCATAACTTGGTGTTTTATAATGATAAACTGCTATCATTACAAAGAAACTTTAATATACGTTTTTATGGGATTTGGTGCTCAATCGATGCAAAACGATTTGTTATACTTTTTAACAACAGACGTTGCTGAGGTTTTTATAGTTTATATACAGCTAGCATATTATATAGCAAATCAATTAACTATTATATTCATATATTGTCAAGTTTTTGCTTTTTTGTCTGCAGGTTTACATATATTTGAACACGTTTATTTCAGAACAATTTTGGTAATTGTAATTGTTTTTTGATTAATGTTTATATTTACATTAAATAACTTCATTTTTCCAACAAGCTGAAATTTTTTCTTTAAATTTCAAGAATTTTTGTCTTTCCAAAACTTAACATTTTTTTTTGAAGCTAAACTGAATGAATACTTAGATTTTTACACATCAATATTTTATTTATGTAATTTAGTTTACCAAATAATAATTTTATTTTTTATTTTTTTAGATTTATTCAAAACCAATATATTAATTGTTAAAAAACTTAGGAAAATCTTTTATTTTGTTTTTTTAATTTGTTCAACATTTTTAACACCTCCAGAAATTGTATATCAATTAATGGTTAGCATTTGTATAGCAATTATTTACGAATTAATTACAATTTTTTTAATTTTTAAAGCCGAATTTATAAATATTAAATAGGCAACCAGTTAAAGCTTATTAACATACCTACTGAAAATACCAAATAGCCTAAAGATAGTGGAAGAAAGCTTTTTCAACCTATATACATCAACTGGTCATATCTATATCTCGGCAAAGTTGCCCTGGTGACTATGAAAAATATAACACCAAATGCAATTTTTAAACTAAACCAGGCACTTCCAGGTAAAAAATTAAAAAGAGTTAAATTAATTATAGGGAACCAACCTCCTAAAAATAATGTAGATGCAAAAGCACTCATTAAAAGCATGTTAGCATATTCACCTAGGAAGAATAGGGCAAAAGTCATTGCAGAATATTCCACATTATAACCAGAAACTAACTCTGCCTCAGCTTCAGGCAAATCAAAAGGGTGACGGTTCGTTTCTGCAAGCATTGATACACAAAATATAATAAACATAGGCAATAAAGGTATTAAAAATCAAACATTGTTTTGTGCAGCCACAATAGAATTCAAATGGAAAGACCCGGCACAAATACACACATTAATTATAATAAATCCTATAGAAACTTCATACGAAATCATTTGGGCGGCAGAACGCAGCGCACCTAAGAATGGGTACTTTGAATTACTAGACCAACCAGCCATTATGATGCCATAAACACTTAGCGAAGATGTTGCAAATAAATACAAAACTCCAACGTTTAAATCTGACAGTACAATTTGTTTTGATAAAGGTAAAACAGCTCAACCAATTAAACTTAAAATAAAAGTTAACATAGGAGCAATTAAAAATATAATAATATTAGAATTACTAGGAAAAATAGTTTCTTTAGCAAATAATTTTAAACCATCCGCTAATGGTTGTAATAAACCTAAAAAGCCAATGACGTTTGGTCCTTTTCTTCTTTGTATAATACCCATAATTTTTCTTTCAGCTATTGTAAAATATGCAACAGAAATTAGTAAAGGAACAACAATTGCAATAATTTTCAGCACGGTACAAATTATTAATACAGTCATATCTAGTTTAATGAACAGAATAACATGATTAAAGGATAAGGTAGGATTCGAACCCACGGTATTTTTCAATACAATAGTTTTCAAAACTAACGCCTTAAACCACTCGACCACTTATCCATTTAAGCAAAAGAAGGGATTTGAACCCTCAACTTTAACCTTGGCAAGATTACACTCTACCAATTGAGTTACTTTTACTTTAATAATTTAATTCTATAAAAAAAATTTAATAGATTTAAGCAGAAAAAAAAGCTCTTTCTGGGATTTAGATGTCGTAAGTAATGTTATATCTAGCCGTGGTATATCTTTGAAAAATTGAAACTGATTTTCTAATTCTGGTAATATTAAAGGACTTTTTAATTGAAAAGACACAGACTTGATCAATTTCAAATCTTGTTGAAGTTTAGAAGTTCAAAACGGTTTAATTTTTGGAAAAAGGAGAGTTTTCAATTTTATATAAAAAAAGTGCATAGCATTTTTTTTCAATACGATAGTACACCCTACAGGATTTCCTTTCTTAATTTTCAAAAATAAATTTATACGCTTAGATTTTGTTATTCTGCCTTTTTTAGATGAAATGAACTCGAACGCTAATATACTAGAAATTAAGTATTTAATATTTGATTTTTGATACCCAAAATTTAGTATAATTTTTTTTAAGTTAGGTATTTGCACCAAGCTTTGACAAAAAAACGTATTAATTAAATCGTATTTTATAATTTTATAAGTATATATTTCAAAAAAATACATTTTAGTTTATTTTTAAATAAACCCTGAAGAGAGTGTTACAAACTTGATTTTTTTTCTTTTTTTCAGAATCTTAGGTATAGGCCCCATGATACGAGATGCTATTGGTTTTCCTTGCTTATTTATTAAACTAACAGCATTTGACTGAAAACGGGTTGTAGTACCGTCTTTCATTACTGTTTTGTTTTTGGTTCTAATTATAACCGCTTTACGAACTTCGCCCTTTTTTATCTTTGAAGTCAAGCGGGCTTTGCTGCGGAGTCTTTTTACAGATACGATTACTGTATCACCTAGTATAGCAAAACGTCTTTTAAACCCATTTAAAATTTTAATACATTTTACAGTTTTAGCACCTGAATTGTCTGTTACGTTTAAAATTGTTTGTTGTTGAATCATTTTTTTGCGTTTATAGCTCAATTGGATAGAGCATTGGGTTTCGGTTCCAAAGGTTATAGGTTCAAATCCTATTAAACGTATTATATATTACTAGGGTTCTAAAACCATCTATAGTAAAAATATTTTTTTTTAACAAAAGCATACTCGTATAAACTTTTTTTTTTACTGATATGTATCCCTGTATTGTTAGCAATCGGCACTAATTCAATTATAAGCTTTTTATAAATTTTTATTTCATGTTTGCTTTTTGTTTTATTTAAAAAAAACCTTAAGGCTATTGCAACCCTATTTTTGTTGTTTACTACGTAAGGAAACTCTTTTGACTGAGAACGTTTTCTTTTTTGTTTTAATTGTTTTACATTTAGTAACGGTGTTATATTTATAATTGCTCGATTGAGAAGTTTTTTGGGGTTTTTAACAAATGATTTATAAAAAAATTTGATACCTTTTAACCAATTTTTTTCAGAAGTGATGGTTTTGCCGTTTACTAATAATTGATTGATTATTTTTTTATTCACTGCTTATAATTTTTTTGTGCCATATTTAGAGCGAGATGTTTTTCTTTCTTTTAATCCGCTAAAATCAAGTTTTCCTCGAATCAAATGGTATTTAATACCAGGCAAGTCTTTTACTCGACCACCTCTTATTAAAACAGTTGAATATTCTTGTAATTTATGTCCTTCACCAGGGATGTAAGCCATTATTTTTTTATGGTTAGTTAATCGTAATTTAACTAATTTCCTTAGTGCTGAATTCGGTTTTTTTGGTGTTCTTAAAAAAATCTTAGTGCACACACCTTTCTTTTGAGGACAACTGTCTAACGCTGGCACTTTGTTTCGTATATATTTTTTTTGTCTTTTACTACGGCATACTTGGTTTATAGTGGGCATATGTTTCAAAACTTTACCAAAAAAGGGATTTGAACCCTTACTCTTTTATTAAAAGAACTAGAACCTAAACCTAGCATGTCTACCAATTTCATCATTTTGGCGGTAAATACTCGTTATCGGATTTGAACCGATACTTTTTATATAAAAATCAGATTTTAAGTCTGACGTGTCTACCAATTTCACCAAACGAGCTTTAAATATTCCACAATTTGATATTTTAACACTGGGTGCACAAGTATTCGGACTTTTTTTTACTTTACTTTTTTTTTATTATTTTAATATTAATCTTGTTATTCCAAATTTTATGGAAGTTACAAAATTTCGAATTAAAAAATTGGTAAAAAATACAACATCTATTTCAACAACAAGTTTAGGTCTAACAAATAATAAAAAACTAATTACTCATAGCTATAAATCGTTTATGCAATAACTTGAAAAGGGAATATAACTCAATTGGCAGAGTGTATGCTTTGCAAGCATAAAGTTATCGGTTCGATTCCGATTATTTCCACATAAGGGTTGCACTATAATCTAACCTAATTTTAATCTCTCTTCAGGTTGGATTTGAACCAACAACTTAGTAGTTAACAGCCACTCGCTCTACCTTTGAGCTACTGAAGATCATTAATTAACCAGATAAATAAATACTAAAGATTGTAACCTGTTTAATTAGACAAAAACTCCATAGTGAAGTTTTTATCTTTCATAAAATTTCAGAAAAGAGCTTAAGTCAATTCAAAAATGATAATACGTTAAATGGCTAGAATAATGAATATCTTCTATTATCAATATTTGAAGCGTTCTATAGTTTACATAAAGGTGTTTCGGAGGTGTCGGTCAAATTTTTGAGTTTAAAACATTTAAAGTAACAAACTTAAAAGTACTTTTATCAAGAGTTATCAAATCTCCTTTTTTCAATGAATAAGAATTGTGTTGAACAATTTTATTGTTAACAAAGATTTTTCTATGTGAGATTAGTTGCCTTGCATTTTCGAAACTGTAAGAAAAGTGCGCGCGATATAGTGCAGTGTCTAATCGAGTTTCTATTTTTTGAATAAACAAGATAGTAGGGTGTTTTTTTAAATCTTTAAATTCATTCAACGTTGATTTTACTATTTTTTTTAAGTAACTTTTACGCAGTTTACCGTAAAAAAGGCTCAATCTTTGTTTATTTAAAAGGTTATTTTTAAATTTTCTACTAAAAAAATCTTTAAAATTAAATAATAAGTATGATACAGGGTCATAAAACTTTTTTTTCTTAAATTTAAAAAGTCAACCTTGAAGGCTTTGTCATTTTTTTTTTTTTAGGTTTAAAAGTTTATTTCTATTTTGAATATTTTTTCTTAATGGCAGGAATTTTTTATATAAAGGTTTGTTACGCCGTTTTTTTATGAAGTGCATAAGTATTCTAATTTAAATTTTTAACTGAACTAACAACAATATTTATACCAATATCAATAGTAATGAGTGTAAAACGTTTTCTTTTTTTCTAAAGTTTTTTTTTCAAAGGTGCTTTTTTTAGTAAAGAATATAACAGAAAAAAAAACGTGAATTTCATATTTTTTTCAATGAAACTATAATTTCCTAAGGCTTTGTATATAATCTTAAAGGCGTTTAACGAGTTTCAATTAAAGGATAAAATAGGAATTCCAGCTTTATAGAATTCATTAATTGTGTTAATTTCCACTTTTTGATTAAAAATAACAACCAAATGAGGTTTTGTTTTAATTGATAATAAAAGTTTTAGGCTTTTTGAAAAACTTTGTGATTGTATCAATTTAAGATAAGTTAGTATTGAAAAACGGTTTCTGAAAATCCCACTAATTCATGATTTTTCTGATATAAAATTGTGATTTGTAAAATGTATAAGTTTTAGCCGTTTCATTTTACAAACTGCTGGAAAACCTATAAATAAAATTTTAAATTGGTGTACGTGATATTCATAAATTATTTTTAGTACTTGTTTCAAGTAAGCTTCTACCTGCTCTAATATATTCTTTGAAAAAGGAACGGTTTCAAAAGAAGGCTTATTTGAATATATTTGCAATTTTAATAAATTGTACCTAAACAGTTTATAATTTCGGGTTCTAATTCGATGAGTTTTCATTTTAAATTTTTTTACCTTCTTTTAAAACTATTTTTTCTGTTGTGTATAATATACCTTTTCCTTTGTAAGGTTCGGGAGTTTTGTATGATTTTATTAATGCAGCAATTTGAGTTACGAATATGTAAGAATAGCCTAGAATAAAAAGTTTGTTAGCTTTTAAACAAAAAACTTTTAAAGTTTTTGGAATCTTAAAATAAATAAAATGACTATACCCTAGTTTAAAATGTAATAAATTTAAGCCCATTGTGTTTAAGGCAGACACACGGAAACCCACGCCAACAAGATTAAGCTTTTTGCAAAAGAAAAGCGAAATATCTACAAGCATCTGTTGTAACAAACTGACTTGAGTTCCTTGTATAGCTTTTAGCTTTTTTTTTTCATTGTTTGAAATATCAAAAAAAGGTTCTCGAGTTACTTTGATAATTCTTTTGCTTTTTTCAACAATCAATTTAGTTTTTAAAATTAGTGCTTTTTGAGCAGAAGAATTTGCAACAATAACAATAGATTTGGTATCACAATAATATACTGAGGTATTTTTTGGTATTTTAATTATATGTCTTTTTGTAGTGTAATTCATTTTTATTTTATTATAAATAAGGGTTTGCCTCCTGTTCGAGTTTTTATACATTGGTGCGCTGTCATTAAACCTTTTG
>ERZ1039804.231-NODE-231-length-36680-cov-6.902962_pt1 | contig 36680 bp, 35 predicted proteins | sample MGYA00383089_ERZ1039804 | MGnify/ENA primary metagenome ERZ1039804 (study PRJEB29581, sample SAMEA5548359) | metagenome | biome: marine; feature: coastal; material: water | depth 1 m | study: Short-term variability in the microbial, nano- and picoplankton dynamics...
CTACTCACTTTATTCCACCTTTTTCAATGAACCACCTCAATATATAGCAATGTGGGAATTGAGTTATTACAGGAGAATATACAAATCCGATAAATGTTAATGGGACACAATAACGTACATACAAATGAACGCTAATATAATGAAGAAACCACCACATTAAATATGCTAACAAAAGTGGATAAACATATTTCCATTGTTTTTTTACCTTGTCCCACTGGCGCGTAAACGTCGTGATATCCATATTATTCTAATTATCAGGTTATAAATGGTGAAAACAAAAATCAATTTTATAACATTATATGACGCGCGTGCCATATAATATTAAAAGCTCTTTGAGCGATTCGAACGCCCGGCCTTACGCTTACTAAGCGTATGCTCTAACCAACTGAGCTAAAAGAGCACAATAAATACAATATTTACAATATCTATACTGTTATATGTAGGTTTCTTTAATATGCTTCAATGGCATTATATATATTGGCGATTACAGAGAATTAATATTAATTACCTTATCCATGTGAGGCAATATTTCTTCATCATGAGTAATAATGACAAGAGTTTTCCCTCTAGTTTCGCTAAGAATCATATCAATGACTTTTGTTCGCGTGTGTTTATCTAATCCAGTTAATGGTTCATCCATAATTACAATTTTTGATTTTTTCATAATGCCTCTCATTAACATCGTTATTTTTTGCATACCGCCCGACAAATTTGCTCCATGTAATCCAGCACTAGATTGGACGCCATCAGATAATTCAGAAAAAACAACATCCAACTTGTATTTTTTTAGTTTATCAATAAGCTGTTTTTCAGTAACATGGTCGTTGCCATAAAGCATATTATATACGACAGTTTCATTAAAAGTAGTTGTGGTCTGATTTATGTAATTGACATTTTCTCGTAAGTATTCCAATTTGATTTCATTGATGTCTACACCGTCTATTTTTACATAACCTGATTCGGGGGTATAAAGCCCGACCAATAGTTTCATCAGACTAGATTTCCCTGAACCGGAACGACCAATTAGACCGTATTTTTTCTCTCCTTGTAATTCTAAATTTAGATTGTCAAATAAGAATTCTTCATCAGATTTATCGTAGCGGTATTTTAAATCTGTGAATTGAATGCTTCCCTTTTTAATAACATCTATTTTAACTCTTTTATTATCATCTTTGAATATTTCGTTTATAAAATCGGTTGAAGCAGATATAATTCCATATTTGTAAATAATATAATGTATCAGTCCATAATTAACATTTTGAGTATAACCTGAAAACTTGTCTAACAAAAGGATAAAAACGATACATGTGGCTATGTCAATCTTTCCGTCGATTAATAGGTTATATACAACATATATTGCGGCGGTGTATGTGACGACCATAATAATGCGAGTAAGCATGAGTATTAAATTTTGTCCGAACATAATTTTGCTTAATCGTTCTTTGCTTTCTCTCTCGAGTTTTTGATTTTTTTTAATTTCTGTATCAACTTCATTATTAATGAATATATTCATTAAATTATCAAGACTGTCTTGAAGATTGCCACTCAAACTTGAATTAAAAAAGTTTTCGCGTGATCTAATCATATCAACCAAGTAATAACCGCCAATAAACTGGACTACCATGCACGCAAGAAATCCAAATAATACGACGAACCCCATTTGTGTATTATTGTAGAACATGAAACTAATAATAAATAACGTAACAATTGTCTCTGGGATCATTTTGCTTATAATGTATTGAAATAGTTCTTTCATATTCCGAGTCAATTCCATGACACGTGATAAGTAATCACCTGAACTAACGCCAGAATAATTCTGATTATTGGATTTAATTGTATTGTCAAAGAATGTTTCACGAAGGAAAGCAAAATATTGTGGGATAAGAGTGGATTCAATATACTGTTTCCAATTATCACCAAATAAGATAGACGCCCAAACAATAATCATAAGAATTATATAGCCAGCAAAATGTCCTTTTTTCAAGTTTTTCCAAAAGTCAAATAAATTTGGATAAGATGAAGAAGGTTTCATTTTGTCAAACATCACTCCATATACTTTAGGCAATACAACGCCTTCTAGTGGAAAAAAAAACAAGATAACGAAAGCATAAACCAAAAAAGTAACCTTATGTTGTGCAATGAAATTATAAAAAAATTTCTCAAATACTAAATTCATTTCAAATCACTTTACAATATAGATACAAAAAATTATGATGAAATAATAAGGAAGATGCTCTCTAGTAAAAATCCCACCATTTTCTTCATTAATCGTATATTTTCATTAGCACATGTGTATAAATCAAAGCACACAAACAAATTCAAAGATAAGATATTAGTGAACGCTTTTTTCGAACCAAGTATGAGAACATCATTATCATTTGAATCTGCAATGTATAGATTAGGTGGGAACGTAATTACATTTAATAAGGATATATCAACCATGAATAAAGGAGAAAATATTGAAGATACGATAAAGACCTTGTCAAAATATGGGGATGCGATGGTAATAAGGCACCCGGATAAATCGGTTATAGAAGAAGCAGCCAAATATTCTGATATACCAATAATAAATGGTGGAACTGGAGATAGAGAACACCCAACTCAAGGTTTATTAGATTTATATACAATTCACGAGTGTTTCAATCTCCATGATCGTCTAAACATTCTATTCATTGGAGACATTATGAGTTCAAGCGCAATTAAATCACTTCTAGATTATCTTAGCATATATCCTAAGATAAAAGTAAATATGCTACCTTATGATAATAGAGGGCCGAGTATGGATATGTTATATGATATAGGAATGAATAGAAGACAATTGCCTGATGATATAATCATATATGAAGATCGGTTAGATATAGAAAAATATGATGTAATTTACATGAGTAGTTTACAAGAAGAAAGAATCAATAATTTGTTGTCTAGAGCAAAGACAGATTGTATTATAATGCATCCTTTCCCAAGGGATGGAGAAATAGATCGATCCATAGACAGTGATCCACGAAACAAGGATTTCGAACAGATAAAAAATGGGGTAGCAATACGAAAGGCAATACTGCATTACATATTTATTGATTTAAAAGAACAATAAAATATATAAATCAATCGCATTAATAATTTATTTTATTTTATTTTATAACAAAATAAATTAGCATTTTACATCATGGTGTTTAAATTGTGTATCCCATTGTTCTAAAAGCTCTAGAGGAATTTCAGGCAATATTGGATGAGATTCCCAGAAATAGCGACAAAAAGCCCAACAGAATTCGAAATTTTTAGGGTAATATTCAGAGTAATTATTAATTATAAATGAATGTTTATCATTAGGCAATAGATGAATGTATTGTTTTGGCATAATATAAGCAAGCTGTGAATGTGGATGAAACGGCTTGTTGGAACCATTTTTAATAAAATCGGTCTCAAAATGAGGTATATAATTCAATAAATCAGAAAATAACGGAGGGTAATGATAATCATATTTCCATCTCCAATCAGGACAATCACTAATATAGTACTTGTATACCCATTCCAATCCTTCTATATAATTGGTACATATAGTTTTTGTGTTTCGGGGTGTTTTATCCATATTAAATAGTGCTTTGTAGTATCGTTTCTCCCAATATTGTTCTTGAGGACATATGTATTTTTCTTCTGAACGATATAACACTGGCATGTTATTAATGACACGTTCCTTTTCCTCATCTGTATCCTCTTTTAATTTATAATTATCGAATTTATTTCGTACAAAATATTCGTTCAATAGAAATTGGTGTTCGTTTTTTGCGATTTCCTGAATAAATGTTCGGACATTGCGCCATATAATTTTGCCGGTTTCTTCAGAAATAAAATAACAATTAGGTTTGCTGCCAAAATTCATAGTATAAATCTCCAATAAAGCGTCGATTCCATGAGTACGTATATTCATTGCCGGAAAATGAGGTAGAAAGTCATTTCCCAAGAAAAAACATAAGAAAACATAATCTTTAATGCGCTGCTTGCTAGAATATTTACAATTCATATGTGACAATATGCCTAACGCAAGATTTTTGATGTCAACAAAATATGGTTGATTATTTGATGTGTCTACTGGTATCGATCCTTTCAAGAATTCCGGGGCTTCTCTGAAAATGTATATATTGTTACAATAATCTAAATGGAAAATAGAAAGCATAATCAAGTCTGAATCCAGCCCATAGACAGCTACGTTTTCATTTTTCATATCAACGGTTCGAATGTGTTTATACAGTTTATGTTCTCCTTCTCCTGGTTTGTCAGAACAAGACAAAATAACATCCTTTACACCGTATCTAGTTTCCGAATGTTTAAAACAATAGTCTATGCGATAACATAGTTTATCCATGAACTTTGTACCTGGAGTTATGTTGATAGTATTCCAGGAGGCAACTTTGCTTCCATCGGTCATGTTTATGCCGCTTAAAAATGATGTTTTGTACCTGCGGGTTTTCTGTTGATTCATTTTTGCGAATGGTGCGACCCCATCAAACGCAATATATACTGTATGCGTTGGTTTAATAAGTTTGATATAAGTTTCAATTCTCGATACAACTTCATTAATAATAGCGTCTTCTACCTCTTCAACAGTCATATCATTGAATGTTTGTTTGAGGTCATTATATGAATCATATACAATAGAATTACAGTCCATATATAAGCGCGTAAATGGATTTTCATTTGTATCAAAAAAATGTTTGAAATCTCGTATGATATTTGCGTAATTTTTAATGACATACGAAAAGTAACTAGGAATGCCCATAATGCTATTGAAACCTACTCTATAAAATATAGGATGTAACGTTTATATTATTTTCTATAACATGTATGGTTGTGTAACATGGCTATTTAAAAAATATTGCTCTATAATATTGGAAGATTGGATGCCATCCACACATAATTTGGAAGCATTTCTGAAAGAAAAAACAGAATATATTCAAAATATCATACGCAATACAATTACATCAATTAAGTTTAACAATATTCTTGATGTATTTAGTAATAATGATACGAATTTGTCATTGTCTATATTAGATGATTTATATGACAAAACTACAAAAATAGAAGAATGTCTTGATAATAAAGACGAACATGAAGAATTATTGAATGGACTTCAGACAGTTATTGACAAGCTGTCGTTGATTATTTGTGGTTTTGGTACAAAAAACGTAGAGGATTTATTATTTGTTTGCTTCGGGTCGGAATACCAGAATATTAAATTCACTGAGCCCATAATAAATGACAAATTTAAAATAATCAAACAACACATTACTCCGATTGGTTATAAAATAAATCACTGGAAAACAAAAAATAGACAAAAGGCAACTAGCAACATATGTATAGACAAGATAGGGGAAGGGGAAGTGACTTTTGAAACGGTAAATACATTAGAGTGTTTTGATTATGAAATAGATAATGATAAAATATATCAGAAAATACTTGGAATTAGAGTAATAATACAAAATGAAAAAGCCAAAAAAACCCTTATTATAAACGGGATCGTGGATGACTTGCACTTGAATAATTTTTCGAACAAATACATAACCAAACAAAAAGATCTTTGTTTGTCAAAAACAGTCGGAAGACCCGATCATGAAACGTTAATAACGAATGAGATAATAAATGGCATGATATTGAAAGATGTACTTATTTACAGTGCAAACGACATTATAAAGAAAACGTTTGCGGTACTAAGTGAGGTGAACAACGTGAAACAAACGAAACTAGAAATTACGATAAAAAGGTTTACTGAAATGGACCTGTATACTCAACGAAACGTACTTATTAATCTGCTCTTATACAAACAAGATGAAGAGATACAATACATATGTTATTTATTGTATGAAGTTGTTGCTGTGAAGAGCGAGAATGATTTATTGTATAATACATTGCCGTGGAAATTGAAACAAGAATTCAACGAGATGATAAGTTGTTCTTCAAAAAAAGCAAACGATATAATGAAGAGATATGAAGCAAATCAAGTTACATTAGAACAACAAGTATATTTAATGAAGGCGAGTGATTCTATTAAAGAAAAGGCAATGTTGAAATTGAAAGAAATAAAGGGTAAACCGGATGAGATGTGTTTAAAAGCAAAACAGTATATAGAAGGTTTGTTAAAAATTCCTTTTGGCATGTATCGAGAGGAACCAATACTAAGAAAAGTAAAAGATTTGAATAGTTGGTATATTCGAATCGAGAACGTTATAATCAACTTGTTTCCAAGCATTATTGTTTACAAAAAAAGTAAATACACTACCCAGGAAATTATGAAGAATCTATCAACTATACGATGGTTTTTGAGTGATAATTTAAAGACTGAGACATACAAGGTTCTCGATAGTTGTACTAGTAAACAATTATTAACTGCTATTCAAAAAATAAATCACAATCAAAAAGAATCAAAGTTTCCCAAGATATCTGTTGCTAAAAAAACACGCTCTCTGCAGATGAGTAGCATATGTTCGCTTATAAACAACGATCTCAAACAATCATCAATAGTATATGACAATGCCAATGTGAATTCTGCGTTCTCGTTGTCTTCTACTGTAAAAGACATTGGTCTGATAGAAAGTAATGTAAATAGTGTCAATACAGAAATGGATAAAATTATGGACACAATGGAAGAATCTGTTTACGGACACAAACATGCTAAGAATCAAATTATGAAAATAATAGGTCAATGGATGAATGGAGAACAAACCGGCTATTGTTTTGGATTTGAAGGTTCTCCTGGAATCGGCAAAACTTCTTTGGCGAAGAAAGGTATATCGAAGTGTTTAAAAAATGACAATTCTGACACTAGACCGTTTTCATTTATAGCATTGGGTGGTTCATGTAACGGTTCTACAATTGAAGGTCATAGTTATACTTACTTGAATTCAACATGGGGGCGAATAGTAGATATTTTAATGGACTCAAAATGCATGAACCCAATAATATATATTGATGAACTAGATAAAGTAAGTAAGACCGAAAACGGTAGAGAAATAATCGGAATATTTACTCATTTAATAGATCAAACCCAGAACGAAGTATTTCAAGATAAATATTTCAGTGGAATAGACATAGATTTATCAAAAGCCTTATTCATATTTTCATACAATGACCCAGAGCAAATAGATAAAGTATTATTAGATAGGATACACCGAATCAAATTTGATAACTTAACAATAGATGATAAACGGGTTATTGTAAATAATTATATACTCCCTGAAATTAATAAAAAAATGGGATTCGAGGACGTTGTATCTATATCAAATGATATAATTGAATACATAATTGAGTCATACACAACAGAACCAGGTGTAAGGAAATTAAAAGAGATTCTATTTGACTTATATGGTGAGATCAATTTAGAAATATTGAAATCAACTGACTGTGAAATTACAACACCCATAGAAATTACAAAGGATAATATAGATAAAAAGTACTTGAAGAGGTATCACAAAGTAAATTCTAAAAAAATACATAATACATGTGAGAGAGGAGTAATAAACGGGTTGTGGGCGAATTCCTTAGGACAAGGTGGAATAATCCCTATACAAACATTATTTTATCCTTGTTCTACTTTCTTGGATTTACGCCTAACCGGGTTACAAGGAGATGTAATGAAAGAAAGTATGAATGTAGCAAAAACATTAGCATGGAACCTGACAATAGATAAAACAAAGCAATATTTAATAAAGAATTTCGAAAAGACAAAAAATCAAGGTCTACACATTCATTGTCCGGAGGGTTCAATATCAAAAGATGGACCATCTGCGGGTGCTGCGATAACTACCGCAATTTATAGCCTATTTAACAATAAACAAATAAGGAATGATATAGCAATCACAGGTGAAATAAATTTACAAGGCGAAATAACAGCAATAGGTGGTTTAGAGATAAAAATAAGTGGAGGAATAAAAGCCGGAATAAAGACATTTTTATACCCAGAAGAAAATGAACGAGATTTCGAAGAATGGAAGTCAAAAAACGAGGGGAAACCCATAGGAGAGAATATAACATTTGTGAAGGTATCAAAGATAAATGATGTATTCAAACATGTATTTGTATAATTAGAAAGACAAAAAGAATCTCTAATTATAGTATAATAAAGTGATATGTTAACGAACGATGCAGGAATAAACATGCGTGCTTTTTTGTATTTATTCTTCAGATTAGCACCTTTTATTTTGGTTAGTTTTTTTTCTTTAGCGTCTCTATTTAATCAAGATGTAAAAGGAATATTTTATTTGCTAGGTGTAATTGTAGCCAGTTTTTCGGTTGTTGGAATAGCTAACATCTTGCCGAGTACTTTTGATTTGGACGAAAGTCGACCTGAAATATGTAATGCTATGTCATTCTCTGATTCTAGTGACATACGTTTATCCATAGGACAAGGGATAATCGGGTTCACGTTTTTCTATTTGCTTTATGGAATATTCAAAATGAGTTTGCTTGTAGCGAATATTCCGACTATCTTATTTTTCGTGATATTAATTGGCTATAATACTTATTGGAATCTTACAAACAACTGTTATGGATTAATGAGCCTAGTATTGTCAGCCGGAATAGGTGGAGGTGTAGGATATTTTTGGGCGTATATGATAGACGTAATATTAAAATTAAACCGGTCGTTGTATTTTACAGGAGTACCAAACGACCAAATCTGCTCGAAACCATCAAAAAGTACTTTCAGATGCAACGTATACAAGAATGGCAAACTAATACAAAAGATGTAAAATAAATAATAATATGTATGATTATTTATTTTTCAAAGATATGAATATTATCTCTTAACCAGTTAATAACATTGGTAAGCACTCTTTTCTTAGACATTTCATTGGCAATTAACTGAATATTTCTCGATTTCTTACTAAAAGAGATAATAAAATTGTTAATTATTTCCAAGGTAACTGCGTTGTTATATTTAGATTCTAATTCAGCTAATGCAAAGTTATTATGCCCCTTTCGTTCATTGACACTATTGTGAAATTGAAACAGCATCAGTTTCATGTCTTCTTTTTTTTTCAATGAAAGATGATTTATTGAACCTAGGTATTTAGTAGCATGCTCGCTACAAATAGGGCAAGGTAGATTCGCAGATATAGACTTTATTATTGTAAATAACTCATTCGATTTTGAGTCATAGTATTCGTCTTTGATTTTATGCGCTAATGTGTGGAATAATAGCCATATAGAAGTGCCCCATTCTAATCGCGTTGGTGGGTCCTTAGGTTTCACTGTTAATTTATGCGAAGTTGTATGGGTAACGCCAGATTTGTTATAGATAACTTTATTCATACTCATAATCATGTTATTGTCATTTTTTGAGGATTGTGTTATGGACCTACTTTTCATGAATTTCATTTCTCTAATTATATATGTTATTATAAAATAAAATCATACAAAAATATATAGTATTAATAACCAATGGAGACAAAAGACCAATTAATATCTGCTGTAAGAGATTGGGTTAAATTAGATAATGAGATAAGGACTTTACAAAAAGAGCAAACTAAGAGAAAAAAAGACAAAAAAATAATATCAGAAGAACTAATGAATATAATGAAATCAAATGAAATAGACTGTTTTGATTTAAAAGACGGACAAATATGTTATAATACAAAGACTGTAAAAAAGCCGATAACAAAAAAGAATTTATTCAACATACTATCTAAATATTATGATGGTGACATATTGAAAGCATCGCAATTGAATGATTTTATATCAGACAACCGAGAGGAAAGTATAAAGGAATCTATAACTAGGAAAATTGACAAAGATAGTTCTTAAATCCCAAATGCGGGTATGCGGTAGACATCATTTGTTAGAGTATAATTTGCTACAATAGAAGGATTTTCCTTATTTTGTAGTACATCTTCAGTCTTATAAACATTCATGTGTTTATCTATATAATAGACGATTCCTCCGATTTCTTGAGCGAAAACTTCTACCGTACACGATACACAGTTTGTATCGGTTTCATTTGTAATAAGGCCGTGTGGAGTTCCTTTTACATGAGTGCCACAGTATTCACAATTATCTTTTCTCCTTCTAGTACATTGTTCTCCATTGGCCCTCTTTGCGTTACATCTATTAGTTACTGGTATGGAATTTTTTATCCTTTTTCTTTTGCTTACATCCTCTTTATGAAAGACCAATCGCTCATACTCATAGACAAATTCTAAAAGGTCATTCATTTTGTCTTTTTCTGTAAATTCAAGACCAGAAACCTTGCCCTTTATCTTGTCTTTAAACTCGCTTATATACAATTCAAACTTCTTATTTAATCTTCGCTCCATATTAACTACTATGCAATAATATATAAAGGAATGTTTAATTCAATTTTTTATATATTATGAAAAGGGTATAAAAAATTATTGAGTCCATTCAGTTGGTTTAATCTTTTTCTTTCCGTCATACAGAATCGCATATTTATTGTCTAGCAACCATTTATTGACATGTATGTTGTCAATGTATACGTCAGCTAAAAGGCGACCATATTTTTCTATTTTTATTTTGTCTAATCTCACTATCTTTCCAAAAATAAGTTCATATAATGCGTCTCTTGAAATCTCTGCTAGTTCGGTTTCTCTCGGAAACTTGCTCCGTAACTCAGGCGCATCTATGCCCCTTAATCGTACAGGGTATCTGTATATGTCTTTATCAACATCGGGATATCTAGAAGCCACCGTAATAGTGTCTCCGTCATATACTTTAACTACTTTGCCGTGACCTAACTTTGGAATAAATGGTTTGCTATTGTCTAATGTAATATCACTTAAACAATTGAAATTATTGCTACATCTATTCTGTACTCTACATACAAAGTTACAGTTATTAATTGAACCACTGATGTTCTTTGTAAACAACAAATATGAAATTAATGAATGATATATCTTCATAAAAAATATGTATATTTTTATGAAAAGGCAATTTATTGGAACGCGTCATACACTTTTTTGAAGAAATCCGCAGCATCTACACATGATTTTCTTACATACATATTTACCATTTTTTTATCAAGAGTATCTTTGAAAGACAATCTTATTTTGCTATCATCATCATGTGGATGAAATTTCTTGAAACCACAGAATGTAAGTATCTTATCAGTTTCATAATACTGAGTATATAAGAAGAATTCTAATGATTTTCCAATTGTGTAATCTTCATTTTCCAAGACGATATCATAACAATTGTCCATTGTGCTTTCACTCACGTGAATGGGTACAACATCTGAGTCTAAGTTTTGAACCATATCAGCGAATTTGGTCTGAAGTATCGAACATGCTTTCATAACTACTTCCTTATTTTCATGTATTCCTAGAGATTGAATTATAAAATCAAAGCTATTCTCGGTAAAGTGTCTTTGTGCGTCAAGTAGATAGAAATTCTTTTTCTGAAACGCAATTTCTTGTTGTGTCATTTCTTCACTTCTCATCTTGTCTTCTTGTTCTTCCCAAGCAGACTGTACTTTTACCATGTCTGGAGTATTTGAATAAGCACACTTTGAAACTACATTATATACACTATTTTCCTTAGCGGTATGAACGGTAAACTCAGAAGATAATTTAATATGCTCTCCTGGCAACTGTTGACTAATCTGAGGTCTTAGTCGAGCAAAGTCAATATACATTCCTGTTGTCTCATTCAAAGGGAATATTTTGTTGGTTTCTTCAGAAGTCAAATAATTATCGTTTGATTTATTCTTAATTTTGAAATGTTCTGTTGTAATAAACATCATGCTCTCGCTATCATTTTTCTTGTCAATTTCCAATACATAATTGCCTGGCAAAACGTTCAGGTCGCTGCTATGCACTGGTATGCAACTAAGACGGTGCTTCAAAATTTCATTATGCAATCTGCCGGTATTTATCTGAATATTACAATCATTATTTTCATGAGTTTCTGTATAAAACCCGACTATTGGTATGTCTGACAATATAGTTCTTCTAATCGCATTTGCTAAACTTACATTTATTCCACTCAAAGTGAATTTTAATGTGTTATTGTCTTCTTCTGAGATGTTAGTCAATGATGGATTCATGGTTACTTTATAAACTATATAGATGTAATTTTTATATGAATATTTCTATTTATTGTAATTCAATTTTATAATGTGTTATTAAGATAGAATGTATTTATTTATGAAGTGAGTTCTCTCCTCTGGTGTAAGCAAACCAAATAACATGCGATTTCGTTGAACTAAATCCGCATCACTTAAAGGTCGTTTAAAATAATTATGAAAACAATTCACTATTTCTTTGTTAGAAGCATCTTTCAAATTAATATGTCTTCTAAGAATATTTTCATATCTAGGGTCCGTTTCATTTGCCGACAATGACCGATTATTCACATAAAATATTAAATCGTCAAATAATACAGCATCATTATAATGAGAATGATATATGTTTTCAATTATTCCTATATCAATATTGAACGAACGAATGTCACGTAACAATTCTTTTGATTGGGGTCGTCTTGCGAAAGGCATAATATGTTCGGTTAATACGGTTAATGGAATTTGTTTGAATAACGGAGACATTTCAACATTTTCACTCATTATATAAATAACAAATAATACTATTTATATAAGTATGCGATTTAACTTAACGCAAACATCATGGAGACCATGATAAAAAGTAACAATATTGGCAATAAAACTATCAACCAAGCAAACCATGAAGCACCTCCACGACAGATGACATTAAGGAGCCACGTCCAGAAGATCACATATAAGAATTTGATTAAAAATACCATGCCGGTATTTGAAACATTACAATTGTAATCACCAACGCAGTATAGTGTGGAATTGCCAATGTTCTGATAACCGATTATTGCTAAAGATACTACTGAAACAATGAAATAAAATTGAGCGGGAGGACATACCTCTTTCAAACCAACGACTTTCATAATTATATAAAAGGCGTAGATTTTTTAAGCTAAATTAGATAATGGGTTTGGGTTTATTTCGAACATATTTGCTTTTTGAAAATTCATATCGTTATACAGTTTTCCTACTTGATTCGTGGTCGCAAAATCATGTGTGCTAGTTGTCCCACCAATCATTTTCTTTTTGCGTAGGGTTTTTGTTTTTTTCATACGTTTATTTCCTGTTTTTTTCATACGTTTATTGGTTTTCTTAGAGGTTTTATTCTTTATATTCTTATTCTTCGCAGCCATTCTATATAAATTGCGCCATAAAAAATATAACGTTTATATTTTTTATAATTTGCCACATTATTCAATGTCAACATGGGTTAACATGTGTCTGCGACAACATACATTCTTTAGCCCTATTGTGTCTAGCACTTCACCCTCTGCTGTCTTATCAACATTTGTTTTTGTTAAATATACTACCTTTTCAACTGACTCACCTCTCTGAATTTTTATTTTCTTCACTTCTGCTTGATAATATCTATACTTGTCTGCCAACACAGTCCCGCATGTAAAACATTTAATAGGAATAATCATTTTGCCTTTTATATACTGATATAACTATATTATTTTATATGATTCAATTTTATAATGTAATAGTAATATAAATGAAACTATCAAACCACCAAATTTTTTCTATGGCTATTGTTAGTATAGTTATTGTTGTATTTAATTATATAACAAACATTTCAGAAAATTATGAAAATAATGACTCTATTACTTTTTCAAGTGGCGATCCATTAGATAGCAATATACAAATAGATACAGAGGTTCCAATTAACTATAGAGGTCTTAGTGAAGATTCAAATAAAACAGATAAACAATACATAGATATTGGTAAAAAACAATTATCTGAATTAGAAAATAATTACAACGTTCAATATCACGTTCCTGAAGACATCTTAAAAAAGAAATATCCGTTGCTTTTAAAAGCAGATAACATAACATTTGTAAAGGATGGTAAAAAACAAGAACTGAACCGTTTGCCAGCTCAAAATAGAGCAACCTATTACGAACCAGGCAAAAAGTATTTTATAAGCAACTATGTTCCAAATTATCAGGAGAGGATATTATTGAGTAAAAAAAATGAGACATAACAACATTCACATTACAATATATTTCCCTGTACTAGTTTTCATCTTTCGAGTTATTTTATTTTCACTTGAATGATGTTCCTCATCGTGGCATGTTTCACACAATCCCATCAAATTTGCTTTATGATTTTTATGTACTGTGCCAACATAGCCTTTATCATTCGCGTCTTTTTGTTGTAATATGTGATGTACTTCTGTAGCAACATCGACACCACATTTTTCACATATGCCCTTTATTTTCTTTTGATTGTATCTAGAAGTGTTATAAGACAATATTCCCGATGTTTCCGCAAAATATTTATTGCGGAACGAAAACGCATCTTCCAATACGTCATTTCTTAAGTGTATTGATTTACACACTTCCAATCCGTAATTATTATTTCCTTCGCCGTCTTTCAATTTGCGGTCATATACCAAACAATCATGTTCTGGATTGTAAAATACTTCCATATGTTTTGGAGCCAAGTATTTCAAATCTTTTATTTCATCATATTTTACAAGGTCGTGAAAATGCGTTGCTAATATAAAACTACTATTTACTTTGTTCATCCGAGTAAGTCCAGAAATGAATATACTTATCGCAGATTGATACTCTGTTCCAGAACATAACTCATCGCCTAATATTAAGCTGTTTTCGTCTGCCATATTTAAAATCACAGACAACTCTGATATTTCTACAGCAAATGTCGACAACCCTCTGAATAGGTTATCATTGCCAATTATGCGTGAAAACACCGACTTATATGGTTTGTATTTGAATTCACTACAAGGTACAAACATTCCACATTGAGCCAATATAGTACATATTCCTAATGCCCGAATATAGCTAGTCTTGCCTACCGCATTTGTCCCATATAATAATATCCCATTTAAACAATCTTCATTTTCACTTGAACCCATGCCAATACTCACATCGTTAGGTACATACGTTTCATTTTGCTGTATTTGCTCTATCAAACAATGTCTCATATCTTTGGCATTAACGAATGATTTTGGAGCGTCCTCTATGGTCGGACAGCAATAATTATATTTGTCGGCATTATATACTTTACATTGAAGCAAATCCATACGCATAATATATTTTACAATTATTTCAATGTCATCAAATACAGTTGTTTCCAGTTTCTCTAGAAATTCGGTGTATGTTTTAATGGATTCTTTTGTTAACGCTTCTTCGTAATTCTTCATGCTTGAAGAAAGGTCCTTCAAAATAGGGCTTTCTATTTTGTTACATGTGGTGGTTGCCTTGACAAATTTTATATCTTTGATACTTATAGGTCCATTCGCATTATCTAATTCATGGCTGATTAAATAATTTGTCAACGTAGACGAACGTTTTGTTGTAATCTCAAGATAATTACCACTCTTTTCGGTAGTATGAACTTTTACATAAAGACCCGTTTTCTTTTCTTTTTTTGACATAACATCATTCAAATAATCTTGAATTTCATAGAATTTTTCTTTGCTCTCGTTGTATTTACACATCAACTCATCATATCTATTATTTATCCCCGGTTGAATAAAATCTACACCTGAATATCCCTGTGTCCCCTGCACTCTTACACAGCCTTCTATTTTTAGATTATTCACAATAAAATTTTGAATTTTATCAGATACAGATTCTATAAAATTATATGGATTATCCATACCATTGTCATCCAATAAATATCTTGCAATATCCGAATCACCATCCATATATTCTTTCGATTTTCGGGTTATTTCTATTCCTTGATATAGTTCGTATATTGATACTGGATGAACCTTCTTTGTCAAAATCTGACGCATTATTTTCTCAATATCCTTTATTTTATGTATATGATTTCTAATATTTGCTACAATTGGAAGTTTCTCTCTAGTTGTCATGTATTTCATCATCGAGTATTCTTTTTTCAACCAGATTTCATCTGTAGTCGGCGTGGTAATCAAGTATTTAAATTCCCTTTTACCAATGGTCGTACAGCAGTTATTTAATAAGTTCATAACAGACGATTTCTTGCCATATCTCTTTCCATTATTATCATCCAATATATTTAATTGTTGTAATGTATGATTGGCTAGCAGGACGTTAGTAGATACATTATTAATAAGCGGAAGAGAGATTTTCTTTACTAGATTGTTATTGTGTTCGTGAATAAAATTCAATAAAAAACAGAAGGATTGTGTTGATATGCTGTCTTTGCGAAAATCATATATATTGTATGTATCTGGTCCAAAGTAACTTGATATTAACTCATGTTGATAATTTTGTTTCATACAATTTTTTGTTTTATCATTTGTAGTACAATTATATGTGTGAATGTTTGGTGTCGACAACCCTATATATGATATAATTTGACTTATAATCTTTTCATCATAATCAGATATGATTATTGCTTCAGATGGGTTATATACAGAAACAAATCGTTGAAGGGTATCAAAATTAGTTGTTGTGTATTCTGCCAATGTTTCGTGCTGAAAAATCGCACTTCGACCAGTCATTATATCTACTGTAGACGCACCATAAACTAATGTATCTTTTAAAACAGAACGACGTTTTGATGGTTGTTTGTAAGTTTCAAACCAGATACACATCACATTATTAGATAATGTATCCAAACTATTATTTTGTGATATATGCGTTCCAGATGAATATACCCCCTCCAACACGCGATGTTTTTCTTCCCCATTCTGGACGTAGACCGCAACGGTATAGCTGTGTTGTATTATTAGTTCCACAAACTTATCTATTGTATATAAAGGACAACCCGCCATAAAAACCGGACAATCATCATACAACAATTTTTTATCCGATACCGAAAAATCACATATATCGGCAACTTCTGAAATATTGCTACCGGTTAGCGTGCCATCAATTTCTATTCCATATAATTCGTAGAATGATCCTACTTGCATCATTACTACCGTACGTTCACCATAGACCAACTTATTTTCAGCTGTCTTATCAAAATAGTGTTTAAATATAGAAAACGTTTCTTTCTTTGGCATTGCTCTATAAAAATATTATGTAATGTTTATATAGATTTACATTTTGATTATTGCACCATCTCTTTCTTCAAATAAGACACTATCGAATATAAAGACCTTACAATGTAATAAGAGGGTCTACGTGATGAAATGAGATATTTCACATAATACATCTTGTTTATTAAATTCATCTTTGCTGGTAGGTGTGGGTGTTTAATCATATATATTTCATTTATAATAGTATCCATGTTGTATAGCAAAATTCTAGGCCTGTGTTTTGAGTAAATCAGGTAAATCAAATTCTCTAATAACATGATTATTTTCTTTATAACTTCCTCTTTTTCTTCATCTTCATCTTCATCTGGTTCAGGAGCTGGTGCTGGTGCTGGTGCTGGTTCAGGAGCTGGTTCAGGAGCTGGTTCGGGTGCTGGTGCTGGTTCAGGAGCTGGTGCTGGAGCTGGTTCGGGTGCTGGAGCTGGTGATTCGTCAACCAGTGGTAATACATTTTCAGCGAACTGTCCTACTATATTTCCGGCTGGTTCTATATTCTGTGCGACTTCGACTACCTTTGTTTCTTCGTTGTAAGCATACCCTAGCCCAAAGCTTTTGCTATTCACCCATATAAGGGCAGTAAAATGACCGGTTGCGGATGAATATCCTGGTGCGTTGAAGTCATAATCTTTTATTTCTTCATACCACAAATCTATACTTTTTTTAATTAATTCCATAACATTGTTTTCATAACCCTGGAAATACGACAAATTTTCACCGTATAACTTATTATCACTATGTTTGAATTCATTATTTTTTGCGAGATAATGAGCCCAATAACGAGAAAATATACTTATCTCATCATCCCATTTCATAGGTGGAGCAGAATGTTTCTTTCGATAATCATTTACATATGATACAATTTCCTGTTTTTCTTCGTCTGTAAAAGTTGGTTGAACTATTGACATTATACTATTTTATGACACTTTATAAAATGCTAAATAAATAATATTATAACAAATACACACCATAAACGGTCACAATTGTAATTACAAACAATTACAATAATTACATTGTTTTTTATAACAATTAATATAATTACAACCATGAATTTAAAAATCGCTCATCGTGGATTCTCCCATAAATATAAGGGTAATTCTCGTTTAGCATAAGTTTGACTATATATTGACTTTATACGCGTTCATTGGACGTGTTTAAACAGAGAATCTATTGAATTCTGTAAACAAAACAATCTTCTGGTCTTTTCATATACAGTTGATGACACTTTTATATTGGAACATATGAAGAAATTTCACGTAGATGGTATAGTTTCAAATTATTTTTTTAAATAAAATTGAATACAATACATGGCTACAATGCTTTCAACTAACATACAAATGGACGACAATAATGATGAATCGTATGGGTACTTTCAAGATGTAAATGAGAATGATGTCATATTGAATTATTCAAATGAAGATCTACCTAATTACAACCCTGATTATCTGATTCCAGATAATGATTTCATAAAAAAGAAGAGAGACTCTTACGATGAGACATACACAACTGACGAACAAATAAAATACATATATTACAACTTTACAAGGAAATGTCGAATCACCGTACTATTATGTATACAATGTTGTTGGCCTTTCATTATTGTAGGTTGCATAGTTGCGTTAGGTGGATGGATAATATATAAATTTTAAACCTCATCTTTCTTCTCATTGAAAAAATTATACAATAAATTCTCTGTACTATGATTTTTTATTTCGCCACACATAAGAAGAGCGGATTCATACATCTTTCTCAATACATCATTTGGGGCGGTTGAACCAACCTTTATAAACCCATTATTTATGAGATATTTGCGTATGTCTTGAATGGGTACAGTCTTTAATTGCTGTGTTTGATTATTTATATTGTTCCGAATAGTTCGATTTGAAACTAATACACCAATCTTTGAATAATATTTTGATCGTCCTACCTTATGATGACGTTTAACTGTTTTTTTCTGCTTTCGCTTTTTTATTTTAATTGGTTTATCATCGTTCATTTTTTGAATAAATTGTTTCATTTGATATTCATTAACACGATCTTGTATATCTTTGTGAGGATGCGAATTAACAACTGGGGGGTGTTTGTTTTCCGGAATATGTGTAGTCCCATTCTTACCCGTACTTTCTTCTATAGAAATGGTTGGTCGATTTGAAGAAGTTTTATTTATGTAGTTTCGATATGTTGGTAAATTTCCGTTCTTCAAACAACCATATTGTGGCGGTGTATCATGATTCAAATCGATTATTTCTGGAGCAACCGCGACCGGTTGTGTTTGAAATTTGTGTTGGATTATGGAATCCACATTATCATGAGTATTTCGACGGAGAGTGTTATTATGTTTTAATTTATTTTGTATTTCATGTTTCTCTTTCAATGAATTCAAATAATTTTGCGCTTCTTCAAACTCTTTTTTGGGGGGCGTATGAGTGGTTTCATGAGGAACTTCCTTGTTCTTGTCAAATAAATTATCATAACGATTTTGCTGTTGATTCCGTATCATCCTCAATATAGAACGTTTTTTTAACGTATCACTTTTTTTAGGCTTCGGGGTAGTTTTTACTTTTATTTCAGAAGTCTTTTGTTTTGGGCGGTTTTTTTGAGTATTGCTGTTTTTGCCAGGGTTTTTATTGAATGTGAAATCTAACGGATTTACTTTTAATACTTTTTTTTCTTCACTCATACTTATTCTATTATGAGTGAATATAAATTTATAATAATTAATACGACAAATTCCTAAATACATTAAACATAAATATCTCTTAAGAACGATTTATCCTCTTGTTTTTTGCTATTTTCTATAAATTGTGTATATCCTCTCTCTAGGTCTTCCGCATTGATATGTTTCATTTGTTCTTTGGATTTACCATATATCCTCCGACCGTGTGCGATTTTTACATGTGTTAACAGTGCCTCTATATCTCGTCCGTAATGTATAAAGTTTTTTCCCTTTTTTGAAAACCATGATTCATTAATCGCCGCTGTCTCTATAGTCCATTCTTGTTCTTTAATTTTTTTCAACATAATATCACGCAATTCTATGTTGTTGTAAGAATCAATTGTAAATCTCCAAATAAATCGCGAGTCAAGACCTTTATTTGCTCTGAAAAATGTTTCTTCCAATTCTTTTTCGTATCCGGCGATAATAACCATTATATCGTCTTTACAATCACTCAATGATTCGCATAGTGTATCGATACATTCCTTTGAAAAACTATCATTGTGTTCTGGTGAGGCAAGAGAATATGCTTCATCAATGAATAGTACGCCTCCAACACATTCTTGTATAACATTCTTTGTTTTGATAGCTGTTTGCCCTAAGTATCCTGCGACTAAATCAGACCGGGTTACTTTTTTAAATATGTTTTTCTTCAAAATACCCATTTTAGAATACATATTGCCGATTATTTTTGCTACTTCTGTTTTGCCTGTTCCCGGGGGTCCATATATGACTGTATGTTTGTAATCTCCTATATTATTCCCTTTGTGTAGCGATTGTATAAAATATAATAATTGGTCTAACAATGTTGTCTTGAGTCGGTTCATTCCAATCATATCATTTAATTGCGTTAGTTCTGTTTTTATATTGTGAAGCGCTTTAAGATCAATGTTATACTCAGTATCTTGTTTATATGGATGATTAATAACAATGTCTAGCAAATCTTGTATAGAAACTACATTCACTTCTATGTCAATGTGTTTTGTCTTTTTCAATTCGCAAGTATCCTGAGGATTCATTGAGAGGTCGACTAATACTTCATTGTTCAATTTCCATATATCATAATTCGAAATCTTGGGTTGTTCGGTCGGCGATTTAAGTGACATATTATTGACATTAAACGCTTTGTTGATTGGCAACATGTCGACATTATTCAAATTATTATGGATCATGTTATTATGTATCATTCCATTGAATGTAAAAAAATCTATTTTTTCAACTTCTTTGTCTATATTATCAAGGTACTTTATGAACCTTTTATTTGCTGAAGCCATTCTATAGTATTTTATAAACAATATATCTATTTCGTTTGTTTACAAAATTGAATTTAAGTTGTAATTAATACAAAACAGTATAAGTGGATAATAATTATGGAATATAGCATGAAATCGTCTGAGTTTAGTAGCAATTATGTGGAGCCGGTTATGGAGAATATAAAGGATATTGTAAATGATGTCAAAAAATGTATTGACTACGACGAACAAAACGCATCTCAAAAAGACTTTTCAAATAAAGAAATTGGTATTTTGGAACACATAAATGATTACGAAGAAAACGCGTTTAATATCATTGAGTCTTATTTCCAAGGAAAACATCTAGAATGTCTTGTGCGTCATCAGACAGAATCTTATAATCATTTTGTAAATTATCAGATCCAAAGAACGATACAAATGTTCAATCCCGTTGTAATTCGTTCTGAAAACGATTACGTTCCTGAAAAAGATGCGTATTTCCTTGAAGTAAATATTGACTTTGTAAATTTCAAATTATATCCCCCGCAAATTCATGAAAATAATGGTGCTACAAAAACAATGTTGCCGCAGGAAGCTAAGCTGCGTAATTTTACATATGCGTCAACTATGACAGTAGACATTAATATTAAATATATCATTCGTACTACTGAAAATATGGATAATCCACGCATTGTTGAAAAGACTATTCCTAAGATTAATATTGGGAAATTGCCGATTATGCTGAAATCGTCTGTATGTATATTAACTCAAAACCCTCACATCAGTCCTGAAATTACAGGTGAATGTAACATGGATTGTGGCGGTTACTTCATTATTAAAGGTTCGGAAAAAACTGTACTCGGACAGGAACGTGCGGCTGAAAATAGAATTTATTGTTTTGACGGAAAAAACACAACTAAATGGAGTTATTACGCAGAAATTAAGTCGGTTCCGGATTACAAATGCATATCTCCTAAGCAGATTGAAATGATGATTGCTACAAAAAATAATGGTTTTGGAAATGGCATTTATGTAAATATTCCACGGGTAAAACAACCCATCGAACTATTTGTTGTATTTAGGGCACTCGGCATTATTAGTGATAAAGATATTTGTAATCATGTTGTATTGGATATGAAAAAAGACAGCAATCAAGATATATTGAATTTCCTACAAGCTTCTGTTATTGATTCAAATAAATATATGACAAAAGAAGATGCTATCAGTCACATTAATAGTTATGTTGCGTATACACCGTTAAATATGGACAAAGAGCTAGGATTAAAGAAAAAACATGAATTTACTCTAGAAGTTCTTAATAACGACCTCTTTCCTCATTGCCGAACTGTCTCACAAAAGGTATACCTTCTCGGATATATGGCGAATAAAGTGATTCGTACGTCTATGGGAATTCTTCCTCCGGATGATAGGGATTCGTATGTAAATAAACGCATTGAACTTTGTGGAACTCTTCTCAATAATTTATTTCGTAACTACTTTAATAAATTAGTCAAGGAAATGCAGAAACAAATTGTAAGAGAAATTAATAACGGTTCATGGAAATCAAGTGAAGATTATGGAAATATTATCAGTCCAACGAATATTTATAAGATCATGAAGTCTACTACAATTGAAAATGGAATTAATCGGGCCCTGTCTACTGGAGATTTCAGCATAAAACAGTCAAACAGTAGTAAAGTTGGAGTAGCTCAAGTACTTAACCGACTTACATATGTGTCTAGTTTAAGTCATTCGCGGCGCATTAATACGCCGCTTGAGAAGAGTGGCGAATTAATCGCGCCACGAAAATTACATAATACTACTTGGGGATTCTTGTGTCCGGCAGAGACGCCAGAAGGACAGTCAATTGGCGTTGTCAAGAATATCAGTTACCTCGGTCACATCACTATTCCCACGAATAGTTCAGGATTATATGATTATGTAAAGCCATTTGTTACTTCATTTGAAGAAGTAGAACCACTACAAATTTCTGGAATGGCAAAAGTATTCATTAATGGCTGCTGGATAGGAGTAACAGATACACCTATTGAATTGTACAATGATATGAAACACAAGAAATATTGTGGGATTGTGAATATTTATACCTCAATCATTTTCGATTATCGTGCGATGGAGATTCGTATATGTAATGATGGTGGGCGCCTAACAAGACCCTTGTTGAAGGTTAAAAACAACCGGGCCCTCATCAATAATGAAATTATTGATAAACTGGTTTCTGATGACTTGAGATGGAATGACCTGTTAACAAACTGTGTATTAGACGAGTCTGTTATTGAGTATATTGACCCAGAAGAACAAAATATTTCAATGATTGCGATGAAATGCAAAAATCGGTATATTAAGAATAATGACGGGCATTATAATTATACCCATTGTGAAATTCATCCGAGTACGATCTTTGGGGTATTAGCATCGTGCGTTCCTTTTCCAGATCACAATCAAGCCCCTAGAAATACATACCAGTGTGCCATGGGTAAACAAGCCATGGGCGTATATGCTACGAATTACGATCAACGTATGGATAAAACTGCGTATGTATTGAATTACCCTACGCGTCCACTAGTAGATACCCGTCTGATGAATTTCATCCATCTCAATCAGATTCCATCAGGAACACAAATTCATGTAGCAATTATGTCGCATTCCGGTTATAATCAAGAGGATAGTGTTCTTATTAACAAAGGTTCTATTGATAGAGGACTCTTTATGGCGACTATTTATCATACTGAAAAAGATGAGGATAAAAATATTATTCGCGATGAGATTATTCGTTGCAAGCCAGACCCAGAAAAAACAAAAGGTATCAAATATGGCAATTACGACAAATTGAATAATCAAGGATTCATCAATGAGAACGAACTAGTTGAAAATCGTGATGTAATTATCGCAAAAATCATTCCTATCAAGGAAAATCGTAATGACCCTACAAAGACGATTAAATATGAGGACCAGAGCAAGACTTTCAGGACTACTGAAGAGACATATGTCGACAAGAATTATACTGGAAGGAATGGTGATGGTTATAATTTCGCTAAGGTGAGAATTAGAGCACTAAGGAAACCGGTATACGGTGACAAGTTTAGTTCTAGGCACGGACAGAAGGGCACTGTTGGAAATATTATTCCTGAGTGTGATATGCCATATACTAAAGACGGTCATCGTCCTGACATTATTATTAACCCTCATGCGATTCCATCTAGAATGACTATCGGACAGCTCAAAGAAACTCTCCTTGGCAAGGTATTGCTAGAGCTCGGCATGTTTGGTGATGGTACTAGCTTCGGAAATCTGGATGTAAAAACAATCGCAGAAGAATTACAAAACCTTGGTTATGAAAGTTATGGCAATGAGATACTATATAATGGATTAACCGGCGAACAAATTGAGACTAGTATATTTAGTGGTCCAGTCTTCTATCAAAGGCTCAAGCATATGGTGACAGACAAACAGCATAGTCGTTCAATTGGACCTATGGTAAACCTTACTAGACAACCAGCCGAAGGTAGAAGTAGAGATGGTGGCTTCAGAATTGGTGAAATGGAACGTGATGTTATGATCGCACATGGAATGACACGTTTCTGTCGTGAAAGAATGTATGATGTATCTGACAAATATAGTACATATGTGTGTAAAAAATGTGGAATGGTCGCTCCATATAATGATGGCAACAATAGTAAGTTATATGACTCTTCTGACTATGTAATCCATTGTTGTAAAACATGTGATAATCGGACCGAATTCGCTAAGGTTGAAGTGCCTTACGCATATAAACTAATGGCACAAGAACTTCAAACCATTAATGTTGTACCTCGTCTTATTACTGAGTAAATAAATACATAAATTAAATAAAGTACCACGCGTATTTTTTATTGAAACATATTGTAATTGTTTTATAACAAATTGTAATATGGATGATGATAAATTGCCACAAGTAAACGACAATAGTATAATTAACGACATGAGATTGCCTAATGAATTTAGAAGCATTACATTCTCTGAATACAAAAAAACGCAAGTCAAGACACAATTCACTGTTTCACTTGTAAATAATAAAATCGAACCAGCATGTTATTGGTGCAGTGAGCTCATTTGTGCCGGGCACTTTATGGATGTATGGGAAGTCATATTTCATTTCGCAGGAAAATATATTCATGTAGGGAATCCAAAACTGTTTATTTACTTAGAAAAACGTTATTCAACATTTCGAGAGATTATGTCTCAAGGCATGTTTTTAAATGAGCTTCAATTGAGAAATCATCCTGTAATAAGACAGCTATTCGCACAAATCGTTGCGGTTCTAATTACGTCAAACAAAAAATATAGTGTTGAAGCTGTAAAAATAAACAAACAAGAAGAGTATGATATTACACAAATGACTGATAGGTTTCTCGCTCCGAACGTTCAATATATAAATGATATATTTAAAAAGGACGATCCACGAGAACTATTTATAGCAGCGAACGAATTTGCTTATAACATTTCAAAAGACAAGTTAAATATGCGTAATGCGTGTTACTGGGTTGAATGGATTATTGAATTTGACCTAATATGTAAAAAACGCAAACAACCATGTTTTTGTGAAACTAGACCTTTTGTAAAGGTTGAAACAAAATTTAGAAATGACTGCATATGGATATTATGGGAAACGTTGTTTCATTATTGTAATGAAAACGACAATGCGTTTATAAGTGAATTAATGCGTTCAATTTATGCGTTGTTTTGTGTAAAATATACTACAGCATCATGTAAAAGGCGTCGTTATTTGTTATATTTTGCGATAGCACTGCTAACGGAAAATGTGTCAACTAATATAGATTTGTTTAGCAATAAGACGTTTATTCACACTATAACTAACAATATTAACCGTGTCTATAGACAAGTAAAGAAAAAAGAACATGTCCCTTCTACAGATTATCTTTTCAATAATTTAGAGCAAGAAAACGCATTCGAACAATCATTAAGAAAACTACAATTAGTAAATTCTATGGACGCACCAGTTTAATTTTTTATGAGTATTATGTATATGTCAAAAGTTATAGGTGAAGGTACATATGGTTGTGTACATCAACCGGCATTAAATTGTAAAAATAAACCAGTTGAACCTAACAAAGTATCCAAAGTCATGACAAAAAGGGATGCGAATGAAGAAATGAAAGAATACTTGTTGATAAAAAAAATTGATCCTCAAGGAAACTATCATCTTGGAAAACCTCGAAAATGCAATGTCGACAATAACCAAAGCAATATTGATAGTATCAATAGATGTAAAAATATTTCAGTACAGACCCCTGAAGAGTTAAATAAGCTGAATTTACTGATTATGGAACATGGTGGGTATAATATTGAAAATTATGTTGATTTATTTTCTAATAAAAATCCGTCAGATAAAGACATTCCTTCTGTTGCTACCTTCTTGCTTTCTTTTTATAATATATTCAAAGGTTTAAAATTATTTCAAACCGAACAAATCGCTCATCATGATCTGAAACCCCAGAACATTGTTTATAATCCTAAGACAAATAAAACTTATTTTATTGACTTTGGGTTAATGACATCATATGATAGCATTCACTCACAAACTTCCAAATCTAAATATCATTTTGGTCTAAAATGTCATTGGTCTTTTCCATATGAAATTACTTTATGGAATAAAAATGACTTTTTTGAATTCGTTTATGACAAAAACAAAAAGAAGAGTATACACGCAGACATCGAACATATCAAGAAAAAATGCGGATCTTTCTTTAGTTATTTATTTGAAGGTTCAGCGGATGATGAAGAACGAAGAAAATATTGGACCAAATGGACGAATGATTATTCCACATTTTTATTAAAGCTTAATGAAAATGATTATAGCAATTTCCTTAATAAATCAATTGAAACAATAGATTCATATGGTGTCGGCATTGCTTTGTTAGATATTTCTAGACGCATGTCTCATTATATAGAGGTCTTAAATATAGAGCTTAATATGGACGCATACGATTTGCCTGGAAAGTTAAATGAATTAGCTTATAATATGGTACATCCCAATTTGTTTATGCGATACACTTCTTCACAAGCATGTGAAAAATATGAAGAGATTTTGAGAAATTCTGGCGTTATTGACGAAATGCAGACAATCGTTCATGCTTCTGTGTCTAAGGTTCTCAAAGATACGCTTTCAGAGTTTTCTCTTTCAAGCAAAAAAATATCGAGTATTCAAAAATTAAATAGCTCTACCAAGTTCTTCACTCCTCTTCAATCGTTGAAACAAACTGACACATTGACACCTAGTTTAAAGGATTGTGGTCCTACAAAAGAGTATAATCGTGCCACAAAAAGGTGTGTAAACAAATGTAAACTCGGCCAAGTTAGGGATATAAATTTCAAATGCAAGAAAGATAAAAGTGGACCTTGTGCGAATGACAAAGAAAGGAACCCAAAGACGAAGCGTTGCGTCAAAAAATGTAAACCAGGTTACAAACGCAATGCCACATTTAAATGTATTAAAGATAAAAAGAAATAAATAATTTTCATTATTTTTTAAAAAGAATAAATAATAATGATTAGTTATAATGTACCTGATTGTACGTTAACTACATGTTGTTTGTATGTAGAAACTGGACGTAGCGTTCAAGAATTAATAAAATCGTCATTATGTTTATTAAGGTTGCCTATATACTTAGTTATTTACTGTGACATTCTCACATACCCACATTTATACAAACATAGAAAAGATAATGGACTATTAGAAATAACTATATTCAAACAAATTCAACTTGAAGACATGTGGAGTTACCAATTCAAAGATCAGGTTATCAAAAATAGGCAAGCTTATTACCCTACGAAAGATAGCAGAACAAATGAAGTTACACATTTAATTACTATTAATAAATTTGATTTTGTATTGGAGACTATCCATACAAATGTCTTTAATACGAGCAAGTTTGGGTGGATTGATTGCTTACTCGGTTCAGATAAAATGCGTATATGTAGAAACTACAAAGAAAACACACTCCCTTATATTCTCCGGAATGTAGATGATTATTTTCGCATTATGGTTATTAATGTAAATGATAAGAAATACATATCGAAAGAAAATAAAAAAGAATTTTACAAAAGATATAGATGGGTCGTAGCAGGGGGATTTTTTACATGTGGAGCTGATACAGGAATACCAATATTGAACAATCTCAAGCAGAACGCAGAGACTACTATTAACCTGGGTTACGGTCATGGTGAAGAAATGCTTTTCTTAGAAATTCTTGAAGCAAATAATAAGATGATAAAGAGGTCATACGGCGACTATGATGTTATATTAAACAATTTCTTAGGATCATGTGAGAAACTAGAGTATATTTACTATAATATAATTCAAAACTATCTATATTTGGGGTATTTCGAAGAAGGATTACACTGTATTAACAATGTATTGGAAAATATACATCAATGTAAAGCATACGTTGAACCAATCATACACGTTCAGATATTGATAGATTATTTTATAGCAACATATTATATTAATCGAGAACATACAAATTGTTACGCTGCAATGAATAAAGTATTCTATATTTGTCAACACAACCCACTGTTAAAAATAGAGTTAAAAAAACATATATATCGTCTTAATGAGTACATTGAATGCCTCAATATAACTATTCCCGAATATTTGAAATAAATATTTATTATTTACTTATTTCAATTTAAAAAGCAGCCCCGAAAGAACCTCCTAACAGACTATTTGCCGCAGTAGGACCAGCCATCATTCCCATGTCATACATGTTTTCTTGAACTGGTCCTTGAGTAGGCATCATATGGTCGTAATTATTTCCACCTTGTGTTCCACTCACTGGTGCTGGGGGGAATGAACCATTTTGTGCGTTTGAATTATCCAAATTATCAGCTTGGCTGCGAGCATGTCTGTCAACTTTCTTTACACGCACTTGCTCCTTGGGATTCTCCATTGGTTCAGCAGGTCCATTGATTAGTTCGATAAGACGATCCACTAAAATATTCACTTTCAGCCCTAGCTTAGTCTGAATGCTGAGAACAATCACCATGAAGGCAATTACTACATTTGTCACTGTCAAATTCTCGTATTTGAAACCACTATAAGTAGGAAAATAAGTAATCATGCGGTGAATGAGTATAACACCTACAAACATAATGCCTACTTGAATCAACACTTCTACTAAAAGTTCCCATGATGCTTTCTCTGCGTCGGCCTCTGGAATGAAACGATGAATCATTTTATTAAGTCCAACAACTGGTGCGATTGCCATAAAGGCGTATTGAAGAACATTCAATAGTTCAGCCTGACTTTCATCAGTTGTTGAAAACACATGATTAAAAAAAGTTTTATTAGGGGTCTCGCTTATTTCGTTTAATGCGTCCATATTCAGTATATACAAAACATACAGAAAATATATATAAATAAAACATCATAATAGTTATATGTCTCATCCAGAAGAACAGTACCTTAACCTAATACGCAATATACTCGAAAACGGCCATCTTCATGAAGGCCGCAATGGAAATACTTTGTCATTGTTTGGCAATTCTATGCGTTTTTCCCTAAAAGATGGAACATTGCCTCTCCTTACTACAAAAAAAGTCGCTTGGAAAACCTGCTTCAAAGAACTTATTTGGTTTATACAAGGAAAAACTGACAATACGACTCTTCAAGAACAAAATGTAAAGATTTGGAATGGGAATTCAACAAGAGAATTCCTTGATAGCCGTGGACTGGTAAATAATGAAGTGAACGATCTTGGTCCAGTATACGGACATCAGTGGAGACATTTTAATGCTGAATACAAGGACTGTCATACTGATTATACTGGGGAAGGAGTAGATCAACTGCAGTACATTATTGATAATCTTAAATCAGAAGAAGGTCGAAAATCAAGACGTCTCATAATGAGCGCATGGAACCCTCTACAATTAGATGAAATGGCGTTGCCTCCTTGTCATGTACTAGCACAATTTAATGTAAGAACTGAGGGAGACAAACATTACTTATCATGTGCGTTGTATCAACGCAGCTGCGATGTTGGTCTGGGAGTCCCATTTAATATCGCGTCTTATTCATTCCTTACACATCTTATCGCCAGACATTGTGATATGATTCCAGAAGATTTCGTATACTTCATGGGCAATACTCACATTTATTGTGACCACATAGACGCATTGAAAGAACAAATTGAGCGCAAACCTCTTTCTTTCCCAAAAATTAATATAAGCACTCAGAAAAAATTAGAAGAATACACAATTGATGACATTGAATGGATTTCTAAATACACTAGTCATGATACTATAAAGATGGCTATGTCAGCATAAATACTAGGATAGTCGCATTAATTATCATTTAGAAACTAGTTGTTTAGGCAAAATTTATGTCACTTATATTAAGATGTTTACATTGCTCTTTTGAAATAATGAATTAGTTCAAAAAATATTAAAAAAGTCCGTTTAATATTTATATAATGAGTGCTTCTAACGCTGCTGCTATTAGAAGACGAGCCGCAAACGCAAATCAAGAAGACAATACACCAAAGCCGATTGTTGACACACCCGCAAATAGACAAACTGTTAAACCTAAGACTGTTGCTGAAATGGTAGTTCAAATGAGCGTTCGCCTGAATGAGCTAGAGAATAAGATGGATGTGTCTGGCAATAACGTTTCTCAAGAATTGCTTGGCCTAATTCAGGAATATAACATGCGTTTTGATATTATTGCGGAAGAAATATCTATTTTGAAAGACACTGTTATCAAACTGCAGACATATACAATGGACGTTAACAAATTGTTATTGAATGAAAGAATTCATATATTGTCGGATGTTAGCATGAGTAAACCTGAAACAATCGATGTATCTACAGATACCACATCACCAATCATTGCTTCTACTAATATTCTTAGTGAAATTTCATTAGACGTAAGCAATACAGTCGACATTCATTCTATTGTAAATGATGACGAATAATTAAATGTTATTATGGTAAAATAATATGAAATTAGCGATTTATTTTCTATAAAACTAATTTATAGAAAATGACAGAAAAATCAAACCTAGAAAATCAGATTAAACAAATTCAAAACACCTACTATAATGAAAATAACAAAAATATGTTTATAAAAACCAAACAAAAATTTTCTTGTGCGGAAAATGTTTCTACCAACGTAGGCATTGACAATTTAATCGAACAAACCGTATATTTTAATGATGCGAATGCGTTATGTTTTGATTATATGATATTTAAAACATACGCACATCCAGACATGTATGAATACTTCGGTAAACACATACACAACATGTTACAATATGGCATAGATCATTTTAACAATGTTAATGTGATTATAAATATTCAATCGCTTACTATGACTGCTATTGAAAGATATAAAACTGTCATTATTTACTTATCGTCTATTGTTCCTATCAATATACTCGACCACATAGATGAAATACAATTAATAAATTCAACAAATATGACAAAGACACTCATGTCGTTATTATCCTCGTTATTTACTAAGGATAGTATGTCAAGAATTAAAAGCAAACTCGTTATAGCATAATACCTTTCTATGAAAAAGATATAAATATGTTTGATATAACATGTATATAATGACTAACATTACAATAAAAAATCTCAGTCATGCTGACTGTTTTGTATCCATCTTTCAGCATGTAAAGTTATTTACAGAACATATCAATATTATTTTTTCAAGCGACAAAATGTTTATCCAATCAATGGACTCTTCTAGGGTTTCTGTATTTGAAATAAACATTCCAAATGATTGGTTTGATACCTACGCGATTGATGGTGACAATACAACCATTGGGATAAGTTCATCTATGCTTTACAAAGTACTCAATACGAAAGACAAAAGACAAGAAATTTCGTTTCTATATGATGAAGAACAATCAGACAAATTGCAGATACAATTCACATGTGAAGACAAAGATGTATATGACAAATTTTTTGAAATTCCTCTTATGGAGATAGAGAGTGAAATAATGAATATCCCTGAAACGAATAGTACTGCTTCTTTTTCATTGCCATCGATTAATTTCGCTGATCTTATTAAAAATCTCAAAATTTTTGGGGATTCATTAGAAATAAATTGTGATGAAAATGAAATCAAACTACTTTCTAAGAGTGATGAATCTGGAAAAATGAAAGTAAATATTAATTTTGATGACTTAGTTGAATATGAGATTGAAGAAGATGCGTCCATTGTCTCTTCCTATAGTTTGAATATATTACATAACGTGTGTTTATACAATAAAATTTCCAGCAATATTGAGATTCATATGACCGAAAATTATCCTTTGAAATTAATCTATAATTTAGACGAAGATAACGATAATACAAAATTAGTATTTTATATTGCTCCCAAAATAGACGAATAGTTTTTTTGCGAAAAACAACTTAACATAATATATTATTTATTATATTATGTCAACAATTATCAACATTATTATATTCATTATTGTATTGCTGTGCTATATACATGTTACCGACCAACATAAAAAAAGTGAGGATTTAGAAATATATGAGATGGATTACAACACCAATCCTGAATTACAGGAAATATGCAATCTGAAACAACCTATTACGTTTATATACGATATGATAGATGATAAGCTACTTTCTTCTTTTACAAATGACATTTTCTTCAAAGGTATTTCAGAATTAAAAGTAAAAAATAACAACGATTATTGGGAAAATAAAGACAGCATTGATTATATTATTCTTCCTGCTGAAACTGCGTTGTCCTTGTTCAATACTGATAAAAAATCCCAATATTTTTCTGAGAACAATCATCATTTGATAAGCGAATCTAATAACGAATACATGTTTGAAGAACACAACCAATACTTACAACCTACCATGACTACTAATACAAAGTTTGATATAATGTTTGGTTCTAATAATTCCATTACACCTATGAAATATCATACAGATTATAGACATTTTGTATACTGTACCAAAGGCACTGTAAAAATCAAACTTACACCATGGAAAAGTAAGAAATTCTTGAACCCCGTCCACGATTATGAAGAATATGAATTTAGATCAAAGGTAAATGTATGGAACCATCAATCAGAATATTCGAATGACTATCAAAAAATCAAATTTTTAGAGTTTGATCTTCCAAAAGGATCCATGTTATATATACCTCCATTTTGGTGGCATTCATTCAAATTCACAGATAACGCATGTCTTTGTAACTTTACATATAATTCGTTCGCTAATAGTATATACAATTTACCGAATTGGATGTTGTACTTTATACAACAATCCAATATTAAAAGACAAGTAACAAGGACACACATTATTGAAAACCCGGATGAATCTATTGAAAAAAACGAGGAAATAAATGAGGAAATAAATGATTTATAAAAATGTATTAAGTTAATATATTATGTCCGAACATGAAGAATACATGCCACCACAATGCACGAACATTCATTTGCCTATAAAAGCAAATCAACCTACTCCTACTGTACCAAATACAACCACTAGCACCGCAACGCCCAATGTATCGAAGTAATGTCTCTACAAAATATTGTCTTTATGTCTGATAAAAGTACGATATGACATTGTTCCTGATATTTTTTTCATGAATTCGATTGTATAACTATCGCGATACTTTTTTTGCCATAAAAGTATTTCAAATAAACCGTTTTTATAGAGTTGATTTTTCATATATTTGCTGTGGTCTAACAGATACCATTGCAATGACCTGACTTTGCGTTTCATATTAATTCCTACATCATAATAAACTTGATACAGTCTATTATAATGTTTCAGTTCTGTTATACAATCATCATATGTCTCTTTGAAATATTCGTGTCTTGATTTTAATTCTATCATTGTTTGTTTATGCTGTCTCTTTGCATATATATTATCATCAAATGTATAAATATAATTGATAATGTCTTCTGGTAAATGAAACATATTCAGTGTTTGTTGAATCAATTGTGATGTGTTGTTATAACATGTTGAATCAATTTTACTTATCAACAATAACCTCTTTCAATACATTCTTAATTATCTTTTGTTTGTTTTTCTCTCGGTCCGAACCCATCCCCCCTAATGAGTTTGTCATTATTTGTACGAATTCTTTGTCTTCATTTGAGTCCATAATTTCGTGATTTGGGTTTTCTTCTTTCCAGCTGTCTAGATTATTCAGATTCTTATTAGCCACACATTCAATCGCTGTTTTTATTTTCTGTTTATCTTCGGTTTCTTTCGACCACTCATCATTGTTTTTTATATAGAGGGTTTCGCGTTTTAGATCGGTACAATGCATCGGGCGATTGCATGTATCTAGTTCTCTTAATTTGTCTGTAAATATCTTGGTTATTCCATCTATGTAACCTAACTTTCCTGTATTTTTAAGGTCTTCAACTGACAAAATCATATTATCAATAAACTCGGAAATATTCATGGCATTCTTACATTGTTCGTTTAAGAACACATTTAAATTAAACTTATTATTGGTAGTATTGTTGCAGTTATTGTTTACAGTTTTGTTCTCTTTTACTGCCTCCAATAATCTGGTTTGAAGTATCTGATTTTCTTTTTGTTGTTCCAGTATTATTTCCTTGAACTCTTGGTTCTGAGTTAATAAATTCAGTACTGTTTCTGTATTGATGCTATTTACATTATTGTTTGTGTCTGATTTTTGGATTTCATTATTATATAGTCTACACGATTTTTTATGACGATGAATGCTTTGTAAGTGTTTATATTCTTTACCACATACACATGTATATGATGTGGGGTTTTTTTTATCACCATTTATCAACATTTGATGTTTACGTGTGGTTAAATGTTTATTGTAATCTTTTTTATTGCTCGTATTAAAGGAACATAAATCACATGAATATGTTGTTGGGGTTTTATTGGGATTTTTTATCATCTATTTTCGTTATTATATGCTGATATAAAAAACCCCTAAAATGTACTCATTCCATTTTTTCATTTTTATTCTATCGTAACAAATAAATTATTTATTTTTGTTTTTTACAGCATTTATTAGTGAAATTAAAAAATCACGATTTTCCAAAAAAAAAACCTTTTCAATATTCTCATTTTGGACATTTTTAAAAATGTCCAATTCTCAAAATTTCACCGACTTTTTTTTTCTCAAAAATCTCCTTTTTCGACTATCACTTCTTTCAACACATTCCTTATGATTTTTTGTTTGTTTTTCTCTCGGTCTGAACCCATCCCCCCTAATGAATTTGTCATTATTTCTACAAACTCTTTATCTTCTTTGGAATCCATTATTTCATGATTCGGGTTCTCTTCCTTCCAATTGTCTAGATTATTCAAGTTCTTATTCGCAACACATTCAATTGCGGTCTTGATTTTCTGTTTATCATCGGTTTCTTTATTCCATTCATTATTGTTTTTTATGTAGAGTGTCTCTCTCTTCAAATCAGTACAATGCATTGGTCGATTATGTGTATCTAGTTCTCTTAATTTATCTGTGAATATCTTAGTAATTCCATCTATGTAACCCAACTTTCCTGTATTTTTCAAATCATCTATTGTTAACACCATGTTATTAATGAAATCAGATATATTCATAGCATCTTTACATTGTTCGTTCAAGAAAAAGTTGAGATTGAATTTATTGTTATTGGTAGTGTTACAATTTGTATTATTGATCGTCTTCCCTTCTTTAACTACTTCTAATAACTGGTTCTGTAACAATTTATTTTCTTCCTGTTGTTCCACTAATAACAGCTTGAATTCTTGATTTTGTTTCAATAATTCTACGATTACATCCGTATTCATTGTAGTAGATAGATCGTTTTCATGTACCACATGTATAGATGCCTCTGATTCAATCTCTGATTCAGGATTTGAAATAATGCCACAAGATTTTTTGTGTCTCCATAATCCTGAACGGTCTTTATATTCCCTGCAACATACATCACAGGAATATTTCGTTGACATATTGTTGCCAATTGTTGCCATTTTGTGTTTACGTGTCAATATATGCTTATTATAATCACTTTGTTTGCTACATGTATAGTCACACTTTTGACAGAAAAACTTTTGGCGACTTTTGGCGACTTTATTCATTGATGTCTCGCTGATATATAGCAACAAAAAAATCGCCTAAATCATTTTTTCAAAAAATACTTATCATGTCATACCAATTTTTTTATTTTCATTTTTACAGCATTTATTAGTGAAACTGAAAAATGCGATTTTCCAGAAAAAAAACTTTTCTAATATTTTCATTTTGGACATTTTTAAAAATGTCCAATTCTCAAATTTTCACCGACTTTTTTTTTCAAAAAACGAATAGTTTAAGATGACACTGAAATTATAAAAAATAATATATCCTATTATATTATAATGTGGAAAGGTGTAATTTATTCAAGCATAATACTACTTTTATTAGATAGTGTGTATCTGACAATAATCGGAAAAGCATATTCTCAACAAATTTTCAATATTCAAAAGTTTCCTATGAAGTTGAATCGTGTAGGTGCGATGTTAAGTTATTTATTCATAATAATCGGTTTGAATTATTTTATTATAATGAAAAACAAACCCGCGTTGGATGCGGGCGTTTTAGGGGTGGCGGTAACAAGATTCCAAGTGTTGAACTGGATCATACCAAGGAAAACTTTGGTATTTATTTCCAGGGAG
>ERZ1039804.234-NODE-234-length-36456-cov-32.116425_pt1 | contig 36456 bp, 30 predicted proteins | sample MGYA00383089_ERZ1039804 | MGnify/ENA primary metagenome ERZ1039804 (study PRJEB29581, sample SAMEA5548359) | metagenome | biome: marine; feature: coastal; material: water | depth 1 m | study: Short-term variability in the microbial, nano- and picoplankton...
AAATATCTTCCAGGCTCGATTGCTGGGTTTGCACATCCCGCATTTGCAGACCGGCAGCCTGCAAATCATTGAGCAGGCCGGTAATGCCAGTGCGCTCGGCATTGATATGGTAGGTATAGGTAAGGCCAGAGCCATCTGGCGCCAGCTCCAACCCATAAGAGGCCAGCTTTGCCGGGATCTCTTGCACCGGCTCGAGAAGTTCAATGCGAAGTTGTTTTTTGCCCATCCGCGCCATCAAGGCAGATGTGTCTTCAACCAAAAGAATTTCGCCGCCATTGATCACAGCGATACGGTCGGCAATCGCCTCAGCCTCTTCGATGTAATGGGTGGTCAGAATAATGGTGACGCCCTGCCCTTTGAGCTTGGCGACCGTGTTCCACATATCTTTGCGCAGCTCGACATCCACGCCAGCGGTTGGCTCATCCAAAAACAAGACCTTTGGTTCATGGGCCAAGGCCTTAGCGATCAAAACCCGGCGCTTCATCCCACCGGACAGGGCCATAACTTTGGAGTCTTTCTTGTCAAATAAAGACAGAGTTTTGAGAATGTCGTTAAGATAGGCTTCGTTTTTCGCCTTTCCAAATAGCCCTCGCGAAAAGCGCACCGAATTTATCACCGTCTCAAACGGTTCAAGTGCGATTTCTTGCGGGACCAAGCCAATCATCGCGCGCACCTTGCGGTAGTCCTGCGCAATCTCCATGCCGGCGACTGTGATCGTGCCTGAAGTTAGGCTAGAAATTCCGCAAATCGTGGAAATCAGCGTCGTCTTGCCGGCACCATTCGGGCCCAATAGCGCGATGATTTCTCCCTCTTGGATGTCCAAGCTCGCGCCTTTCAAGGCCTCAAACCCACCATCGTAGGTTTTGCGAACATTTTGAACTGAGACGATGGCAGTCATATCTGATCCCTTATCACTTCGGCAGGTCTACACCCCATTTACCCAATGAAACTGAATGACAACCCCTCGCGGCGCGACATGGGTGGCGGTCGCGATGGGTCTAACGGCTGCGGCTGCGTGGATCCAGCGCATCCCTCAGGCCATCGCCGAGATAATTTACGCTTAGAACTGTCAATGAAATCAATGCCCCCGGCCATATGACACGCTCTGGATAGAGCGTCATCCGGTCGACCGCATCATTGAGCAATTTGCCCCAGGTCGGGAAATCCGGCGGGAAGCCAAAACCCAGAAAGGACAACGCGCTTTCGGTAATGATGGCTGTCGCGATTCCCAAGGTGGCAGACACTAAGATCGGTGACATGACATTGGGCAGGATATGATTCAAAATTAGATTGCGCGGCGTCGTGCCAATCGAGCGGGCGGCGAGAATGAATTCCCGCTCTTTGAGTGCCAAAACATCCCCGCGCACGATGCGGGCCGTCTGCATCCAGCTCGTCAAGCCAATCAAACTGACGATCAACAAAAACGTTCCCATTTCTGGTCCAAGCGACAGCGCCAGGCTTTCGCGAAACAGCACCGAGGCCACTAGGATCAAAGGCAAAATAGGCAGGGCCAAAAAAAGATCGGTCAAGCGCATCAGCGGGCCGTCACAGAGTCTGAAAAAACCTGCCATCAGCCCGACAAAAGTACCCAGGACAATTGACAAGATCATCGCGGTCAAGCCAACGGAAATTGACACCCGCCCTCCCGAAAGAAACCGGGCCAAATTATCCCGGCCCAGATTGTCTGTGCCCAGCACATAATGCCAATTCACCTTTGCGCTGGAGTCCCAAAGCGCGACATAGATTGGCCGCGTATCTCTCAGGGTGATAAAATCACGGCCCGAGGGCAGGTATTGCGGGTCATGCGGATAGACAAAAGGCCCGAGAAACACCCCGGCAATGATTAATCCAAAGACCACAGCTCCGGCCATTGCGCCCTTGTGGGCGCGAAATTGCCGCCAAACCTCTGCCCAACGATTGGACGGCGGGCGGTCGATGTCGAGGGGATCGGATATCTCAGTCATAGCGGATCCTTGGATCTAATAGGCCGTAAAGCACATCGGCAATCAAATTGAACAACACGATTAAAATCGCGAAAATGAAGGTCAAGGTTTGCACCATCGGCAGGTCATTGGCCTGAATGGCCGTGATGAGCAATTGGCCGATGCCGTTCACTTTAAAAACCTGTTCGGTGATGATCGCACCACCGAAAATTGACGGCACCCCAAGGGCAATCACCGTCACCACTGGGATCATCGAATTGCGCAGAACATGCACCAAAACAACTGTGGCTTCACTCAACCCTTTCGCGCGCGCGGTGCGCACATAGTCATGGCTGAGATTGTCGAGCATCGAGGCGCGCATGAAGCGGCTGATCTGGCTGGTGATCTGTAGGGCCAGAACCATGACAGGTAAGAACATCTGCCAAATCTGCACTTTAAAACTGGCCCAATCATCGACCACATGCATCGTGTCATAGATCGAGGGGAACCAGCCCAGCTGTACCGAGAAAATCACAATGACCAATACTCCCGAAAAAAACGGCGGCACTGAAAAGCCGATCATGGTGATGAATGTGCCGGCTTGGTCGAAAATGGAATATTGCCGGTAAGCCGAGATTATTCCAATCGGCAGGGCAATGAGAATACCCACCACATAGGCCACACCCACAACCCAAAGCGTCTGCGGCAAGCGCTGGATCACGATGTCAATCACCGGCGAGCGGGTCTGGTAAGAGATAACTCTGAACTCTCCTTCAGCCAGGCCCGTGCCGAAAAGCGCATCGATCCCGTTGAGCGGCTCTATCCAAAAAAACTGATTGAGCCATTTGAAATATTGTTTATGGATCGGCTGGCCCAGGCCAAGCGCTTCGCGCATCTGTTGCTTGACCTCGGGCGGCACGGTCAAAGGCACCTGCGCCATAGGATCGCCCGGAGCCAATTGCAGCAATAAAAATATCACAAGTGAAATGAACAAAAGCGTCGGAACCGCGAGGATGAGACGTCGAATGGTAAATGTAAGCATCGGCGATTTAGCTCATTTTCTTGAAAACTATCTTCAAAATCGGCGCCCCACCCTGCGGCAGGGCGCCGTAGAATTTACTTCAGACGATGCCAGTCGGCAGCGTTCCAAATTTCACTGTCCCAGACATTCAAAATAACACCGCCCAGAGTGTTGGAATGGGCAGACAAGCGGCCCCGATGAACCAGCGGGATCATCGCGCCTTGAGCGACGGCCATATCGTTCAGCTGGCGGGCAATGGAGGCCCGTTCGCTGGCATCAGCCGTTGTGGCCAATTGCGCATGCAAGGCGTCATACTCTGCCGAACAGAAGCGCGAGATATTTTCACCTTGCCATTGAGAGGCGGGCGATGGCGCTTTGTCACATAGAAGGTTCGCCAGATAGGACTGAGGATCTGTACCGTTGAACGTATTGGCATACATTTCCAAATCTGCATAGAATTTTTGGAATGTATCAGGTGATCCAGGATCGCCGCCAAAGAAGACCGAGGCGCTGATGTTGCGCAATTCTACGTCAATACCAATCTCGCTCCACCACTGTTTGATCAGAGCTTGGAAGTCCTGACGCACAGCGTTTGTCGAAGTTTGATAGGTCATGCGCAGTGGCACGCCATCTTTTTCGCGCACCCCATCGCCATCGGTGTCCATAATGCCAGCCGCATCAAGCATCGCATTTGCACCGGCGATATCTTGGGTTGAGCAATCGAATGTGTCTGAATTCACCGCCGCTGGCGCCGGCACCCAGTTACAAGTCACTTTGCCCGCTTTGCCATAGCCGATTTCAACCAGAAGCTCCCGATCAATCGCTAAAGACATAGCTTTATAGACCGCAGGGTCTTGCAAAAACGGATGCGGACGGATCACCGAACGGTCATCCGGGCCCAGCGCCGGATCGGGGTTGGTGTGGTTGAGCATGATGCGCTCGACCAAAGGACCAAAGCCAGCCACAGGTGTGCCTTTGCCGGCAGCTTCCATTTGGGCAATCACATCTGGTGCCAATTGCAGGTTCCAGGCGTAGTCATATTCACCAGTTTCCATAACCGAACGACCCGCCGCGGCAGCATCGCCACCACCTTTGAAGGTGATCTTGGCAAAGGCAGGCTTGCCCGCCTCACGGTAATTGTCATTGGCCGACAGAACAATCACGTCATTGGGACGGAATTCATCAACCACATAAGCCCCTGTGCCGATGGGGTTAAAGTTCTCTTCAGTGCATTCTGATGCTTTTGCACCCACACAATCGGCAAATTGCGCCGCTTGCAAAATCGGGCTTTCACCGCCCACAAAAGGTCCGTAGGGGAAGGGTGTTTGCTGTTCAAAATTCACCACAACGGTCTGCGCATCCGGTGTTTCCACGGAGCTCACGCCATTAAATTTTGTCACCTGCGCACAGCCACCGTCGGGATCGGTGCAATATTCATAAGTAAACTTCACATCCGCAGAGGTGAAGGGCGTGCCGTCAGACCACATGATTCCGGGTGTGATGTTCCAGGTGATGGAGGTGAGATCGGCGCTCACGCCACCATTGGCCACAGTCGGAACGCTGTCCACGAGCCAAGGCACCAATTCACCTTTTTCATTGTAGCGCGCCAATGGCTCGATCACCAAAGAGGCCGCTTCCACGTCCTTTGTGCCGCCAGATAAAAATGGATTAAGAATCGATGGGGCTTGCCAATAGATGATTTTGACTTCGCCATCTCTTCCACGAGCTTCATGGCCATCGGCCACCGCCATTGTGCTCATTCCGACCAGCGCTGCCGATCCGCATATGAGTGCAATATGTTTCATATTTCTCTCCCTGATTAATCGTCTATGTGGGAATTTTTTCAAAAAGCATCATTCACTTTCAAAGACAATTCTTGTCGAATTTTTTGAAAAAACACAGTCCGCATCCCCATCGTGGGTTCATCAACAACCGGCTTGACCCAAAAATCAAGCATTTTTTAACTAGACAAGTGACAATGCCAACCGCAGAGTGGCTGCAATTGGAGCCAATACACAGCTTGAAAATTGGTGTTCAATCCTTAGAAAATATGACGGCTTACCCAAAGAGGCTATGATGTTAGACCAACCGATTGCGCGTTTTGAAAACTTGAAAGTCGAGTTTCAAACACAAGATGGGCCGGTTGAAGCCGTGAAAGGTGTGAGCTTTGACATTGCGGCCGGCGAGACTGTGGCCATCGTCGGCGAAAGCGGTTCGGGCAAATCTGTGTCATCTCTCAGCCTCATGCGCCTTGTGGAATATGGCGGTGGGGAAATTTCCGATGGGCGCTTACTGTTCGACCGTGGCGACGCAGGACAGGTTGATCTGCGCACAATGGACGCCAAAGACATGCGCGCCATTCGGGGTCGCGAGATTGGAATGATTTTCCAAGAGCCGATGACTTCCCTCAATCCGGTTTTCACGATTGGACGCCAACTTATAGAAGGTCTGCGGCTGCATATGGGCATGAGCAAGGTGGCCGCTCGCAACCGGGCAATTGACCTGTTGCGGCAAGTGCGAATCCCCGAAGCAGAACGCCGGCTCGGCCAATATCCCCACGAGTTGTCCGGCGGCATGCGCCAAAGGGTGGTCATCGCCATGGCGCTCGCCTGCGAACCCCGGCTCTTGATTGCCGATGAGCCAACAACGGCTCTGGATGTCACCATTCAAGCCGAAATTCTTGGGCTGATGAACAAGTTGAAAAAGGACACAGGCACCGCCGTCATGTTCATCACCCACGATATGGCCGTCGTTGCGCAGATGGCTGATCGCGTTGTGGTGATGTTTCGCGGTGAGAAGGTCGAAGAAGGGCTCGTCGAAGATATTTTCGAAAACCCGCAGCATCCCTACACCCAAAACTTGCTTGCCGCTGTGCCCAAGCTGGGTGAGATGCGCGGCGAGCCCACACCCAAGCCCCTCAGCTTGATTGGCCAACCAGAAAAATCGCTGATCGGCTCTGTTCCTCCGACCCAAGAGGTGCTGCTAGATGTGCGCAATCTCACCACGCGTTTCAACGTGAAAGGTGGCTTTTTTCGCCGCACGGTGGCGCGGGTGCATGCTTTGGAGAATGTGTCATTTTCCATCAAGAAAGGCGCCACCCTGAGTTTGGTTGGAGAGTCAGGATCAGGAAAATCGACCTGTGGCCGCTCGATTTTGCGCCTAGAGGAGCCACAATCTGGCTCCATCAGATTAGGCGATACAGATATTTTGGCGCTCGATTCAGCCGGGCTTCGCGATGCACGGCGGGATATGCAAATGGTCTTTCAAGACCCTTTTGCCTCATTAAACCCGCAGATGACCCTTGCCGATCAAGTCGCTGAGCCCTTGAAGAACTACAATATGGCGCAGGGCTCCGAATTAATGGATCGCGTGGCGCGGTTGTTTGATCGCGTCGAATTGCCTCGCGCCTTCATGCGCCGCTTTCCCCATGAGCTCTCCGGCGGTCAACGCCAACGCATCGCCATTGCCCGCGCTTTGGCGCTGAACCCGAAATTACTGATTGCGGATGAAGCCGTTAGCGCGCTGGACGTCTCGGTCCAAGCACAGGTCTTGAACCTTATGTTGGAGCTGCAAGCAGAGCTGGGCATCTCTATGCTCTTTATCAGCCACGATATGGCAGTGGTTGAGCGCGTAAGCCATCACGTCGCAGTCATGTATCTGGGTCGGATCGTCGAGATGGGCACGCGCCAAGAGGTTTTCGAAGATCCCCGACATGAATACACCAAAACGCTTATGGCGGCGGTGCCCGTTGCAGACCCGCGCCAAAGAACACTGACGGAAGACTTTGAAAGTAAGCCGATCCCCTCCCCTATACATCCGCTCGATTACGATCCCGGCCCAACCGAATACACGCATTTGGGCGGCGAGCATTATATTCTTAACTTGTAAAACAGAGGTGCCCTATGGCCATTCGAAATCGTTTTTCAGAGCTGCTGCCCGAAATAACCGCGTGGCGGCGTGACATTCACGAGAATCCTGAACTTTTGTTCGAAACCACCCGCACTTCGCAATTTGTCGCCGATCGGCTCGCAGAGTTTGGCTGTGATGAGATCGTCACGGGCATTGGACGCACGGGCGTGGTGGCGCTGATCAAAGGGCGCTCGGACAGCAAAGGAAAAGTCGTGGGCCTGCGCGCAGATATGGACGCGCTGCCCATCGAAGAGGCCACCGGATTGCCCTATGCATCTAAAACCCCCGGTGTGATGCATGCCTGCGGCCATGATGGCCACACGGCAATGCTTCTGGGAGCTGCCAAATATCTCGCCGAAACACGCAATTTTGACGGAACCGTGGCGGTGATCTTTCAGCCAGCCGAAGAAGGCGGCGGCGGTGGGCTTGAAATGTGCAAAGACGGCATGATGGAACGGTTTGGCATTGATGAAGTCTACGGCATGCACAATTGGCCCGGCCGGCCCATTGGCACTTTCGCCATTCGACCCGGCCCGTTCTTTGCCGCGACCGATACGTTTGAAATTGTCATCGAGGGTAAGGGCGGCCATGCGGCCAAACCCAATGAGACGGTCGATTCTATCGTCATGGCCGCACAATGCGTCACCGCCTTGCAAACCATCGCGGCCCGAAACGCAGATCCGGTGGAGCAAATCGTTGTGTCAGTGACCTCATTTGAAAGCTCATCCAAAGCCTTCAACGTCATCCCGCAGTCAGTCACATTGCGCGGCACTGTGCGCACTTTGACCCCTGAAATGCGAGCCCTGGGGCGCGACCGCATTCATGACATTTGCACACATACCGCAGCCGTCTTCGGCGGCGTGGCCCATATCACCTATATAGAGGGCTACCCGGCCACGGTTAACCATGAAGCGGAAACCAAATTCGCCGCCGAGGCCGCCACGAAGGTCGCTGGAGAGTGTGATTTTGCCCCGCTGGTCATGGGCGGCGAAGATTTTTCCTATATGCTTGAAGAACGCCCCGGTGCTTATATTCTTATGGGCAATGGCGACGGCGCCAGCGTGCATCACCCGGAATATAACTTCAATGATGAGGCCATTCCGGCGGGCTGCTCATGGTGGGTGGAAATGGCTGAAACACGACTTGGAACCGCGCAATAGCCTGCCATAAAATACCTGCATTCGCCGGAACCTTCGGCGAATGCAAAGAAATTTGCTTTCAAATCATTAAAATATCCGTAAACAGCACCCAGTAATTCACAAACTATCATTTTATATTCGTTTTTATTTTAGGCCATTTCATGACGTTTTCTATCCTGCGCCGCTTCTGCGTCGTGACCACTTTTGCGGCAGTCTGTTGTGTGCTGTCCTCCGCCGTTCTGGCCGATTTGACCACCGCGCGCATTGCCCTTCAAACCCGTCAATTTGAGCTGGCTTTGGACCAGGCAAAGGATCTTGCCAAAACTTATCCCTTTGACAGCGCCATGATCGCGGCTCGAGCTCATGTGGAGTTGGGACAGCTCCACCAAGCGCTCAGAGCTGCCAAGCGCGCGCAAGCATTGGAACCAAAGCTGGCGGCACCCCGGATCTTAAGGGCCATCGCGCTGCATCGCCTGGGCAAACCGCGCAGCGCCATGTTTCATCTGCGGCGCGCCCTGGACCTTAGCACAGATCGCAATGAGCGGATCACGGTCACCCGCCTGTTGCGACAGATCCAAGCGGGCCTAACGGTTAAGATTTCCGGGGGGTTCGGTGTGGCCCCCTCTAGCAATATCAACAAGATTTCCTATTCAACCACACATACCTCGATCAACCCATTAACCGGCAGGCTCCAAACCATCCCCTGGACGGCCAGTGAGCCACAACGCAGCGGGTCCGGTCTAAGGCTTTGGAGCGGGTTGAGCTATTCCCTGCCCCAGACGCGACTGGGCGCACAGCTTGCAAGCTTCAACCTGTCCACCGATATCTATGGAGAGCCGCGCTTCAATCGCAGCTCGTTGAGCTTAAATCATAGGCTGACATTGCCGCCTGCGGCGCAACACCAAACCACTCTGACGCAAGCCTTCACAGCCATTCACCAATTCAACGCCCTTGAATCGCGCATATTTTCTTCAACTTGGTCGCGCCGCTATGTTCTTCGAGATCCCCAAAACCCCCGCCAAACCGCCCTACGCGATTGGAGTCTTGGCGCCGATATCATCACCCGCCCAGATGGCAAAGACAGTCGGGTGCTGAAAACCAACTTGCGCCACTATTGGCCCGCCAGCTCATCGCATCAGTTTAACCTTGGGCTTGGCTACACAAACAGATTTTCTGACGCGGTTGATGTGGGCAATCAGGAGCTTAAAATGGACATTGGCTGGCGCCCGATTTTCCAATCATCGCCCTATATTCTCAATGTTAATCTCTCACTGTCCTTGGCAAAATGGAAAGAATTGGAGATCACCTTCCCAGAGAAGAGGCGGGTGCGGGACCGCAAAATTTCTTTGAACCTGAGTAATCCTAATTTGAGCTATCTGGGCCTCACCCCCTCTGTGCAATATTCATTCCTTGATCGCGATGCGAATATCGAAATGTTTCGCATCCGCAGTCATGACATGTTCATTGGCCTGACAAATGCATTCTAGCGCGCAATTTGCTAAATTTATGTCAGACAATCGCCCATAACTACTGATCAAAAATCAATGAAATACGGGCAAGACCTGCCCGGGCGGGCGCGGTACGATGTCGCCACTGGGCAAAATGATCTGGCCTCGCGGCTGGGGTATTCGTGGGTCTTTAGCTGCCCGACAGCATGGGCGGCTTTTTCTGCCATGGTTCACCTATGGGACGACAGCTGTGCGCTGCGGGCGAGAATGTCGACACCGAGCCCTTTCCAAAAATGCAAAAGGTCAATGAAGATCCAGTTTTCACTTAATTTTTCACCGGCACGGCGATAGATGTCGATCACGCGCATTTCGCCGCGCTGATCGCTCGCGGGCATTCCCATAAAGCCGCCCGCATGGATGGCGGTGAAATTCGGCCAGCCAAAGAAGCCGCCATAATTCCCCTCAGCCAAGCGGCAGATATGGTTTGTTTTGGAGCGGTCTGTGAAAGCCGCGCGGAAGGGCCCGGAATGTTGTTTGGCGTAGCGCTCTATCGTGTAGGTCGCACCAATGCCGGCGGGCCCCCACCAAATCATATCGTCATTCCAGGAGCGGGCCAGTTCCTCTTCCAAAGGAAGCCCCAGCCCCCATGTGCCTAAGTCGCTGATCATTGCATTGATGGATGCGAGGGTGGCGCGGCCTTGGGCTTCGGGTTGGTCGTCATACAGCAACCCGTCATGGCTCATCGGCCCCGGCTGGACCAAATGTGCAGCGGTTTGGGGCGGGAAGGGATTAACCCCAGCCTGAATCATCAGATGCGGAATGTCGAAATACATGGCGGTCTCAACGATTTTGCCCTGTTCAACCCGGTTGAACTCGCAATACCGCAGGAACGTCATTTTTCCAGTCGGGGCTATCCCGAGCCAGGCTTGGTCGAACAGCCCCATCAAATGCCCCATGGAGATCACCCATGTCGATTGAAACCCATCCATCTCATTCTGACCGGCAAAGAAAATATCCATGCGCCGCTGCATACGGGTGAGGGAGGCACGCAGTGGCTGCCAAAAGCCCTCGGCCACTGCCTGAGTTGAGGTCTGTTTGTTAAAAGGATGAAAGCCGCGCCAGAGATAATCAGACGCGCAATAGCGCTGCATGACTTCGGCAATATCCTGACCTTCGGCCCGGTCTAATTTTGCGTAATAATCTCTAACAAGTTGTTTTTCTGCCTGAAAGCCCATGAGTCACCTTTTTGCATACGATTGCAAAAAACTCTTGCCTAAATCGAGCGGCGCTGTCTAGTGTAATTTGAATACGTTTGCAAAATGATTCTGGCTGCGGGAGTGTATCGAACAATGGCTGAAATTCAGCTGAAGAACCTTTCGAAAAGATGGGGCAGCTTCGTTGGTGTGGACAACTTTGATCTGACCGTCGCCGATAAAGAATTTTTGGTTCTGCTCGGCCCCTCGGGCTGTGGTAAGACGACGACGATGCGCATGATTGCCGGGCTGGAAGATGCTACGGAAGGCGAAATTTTGATTGATGGCAAAGTGGTCAACGACTTGCAACCAAAAGATCGGGATGTCGCCATGGTCTTTCAATCCTATGCGCTTTACCCAAATATGAACGTCTATGAGAATATCCGTTTTCCACTGAAGGTGCGGGGGGTTGATCCTAAAACCCATGACGCCAAGGTCCGCCGCGCCAGCGCAATGGTCGAACTTGACCCTTTCTTGCACCGCAAGCCGGCAGAGCTGTCCGGGGGGCAACGCCAAAGGGTGGCATTGGCCCGTGCGATTGTGCGTGAGCCAAATGTCTTTTTGATGGATGAGCCCCTGTCGAATCTTGACGCAAAATTGCGCGTCTCGACGCGCGCACAAATCAAAAATCTCAGTCATGAATTGGCGGTCACCACCGTCTATGTGACCCATGATCAAATTGAGGCCATGACTTTGGCAGATCGTGTGGTTGTGATGGAAAAAGGCGTCGTCCAGCAAGTGGGCAGCCCGACAGAAATTTACGATCGCCCCGCCAATAGTTTTGTTGCCAGTTTCATTGGCAGCCCGGCCATGAACTTGATTGAGGGGCAGTTGCAAAATGGCCGTTTCACGGCGCCCGGAGTGGGGATTGACGGGCTGCGCGGTGCCGATGGCCCGGCAACCTTGGGTTTTCGCGCCGAAGATGCCCAAATCGCGCTCGAAGGCAGCGGAGATATTTGTGCCCCCATCTATTCCATCGAGCTTTTGGGCGATGCCACAATGGTGACGATCCGTATCAATGAAGCATTGGTCAGCATCAAAGCCGATAAGAGCTTTCGAGCCGCGATACATGATGAGGTATCCATCGCAGTTCCAACAGAAATTTGTCACCTGTTTGACAGTCAAACAGGGGCGCGCATTGGAGAGTAATCTCCGTTCATACCTTCGGCATGAATGTGCCGCGGGACAATAGATGCCAAATTGCAGAGCGCATCAAAACACAGGGAGAATGAAATGTTTTTAAAAGAACTAGCACTCGCCGGAGCGGTGACGGTGCTGTCAAGCACAACGGCCCTTGCCGGTTGCGGTCTTTCCGCGGGAAATGTCAATATTCTGGGCAATGACTTTGCAGCAGTTCAGGCGGTTGTGGGCGCAGCTCAAGACTGTGCGGGCGATGGTGTGACTGTCAGCGCGAACCTCACCACAGAACACCGCGATCTACAGGTGGCCGCATTAACCGCCAATCCGGCACAATATTCCTCCGCTATTGTCGCCAATAGCTCAATCGTGCCCTTGCTCAATGATGGGCTTATCCGTCCTTTAGATGATCTGGTTGCCAAATATGGACAAGACCTTCAGCCGTCTCAACTGATCACAATTGATGGCAAGGTCATGGCCGTGGCCTTCATGGCGAATGCGCAGCATTTGTTCTACCGGTCCGATATTCTCGAAGCCGCGGGTGTCGAGCCTCCCAAGAGCTATGAAGAGGTTTTGGCAGCCGCTGCTAAGATCAAATCCGCGGGGCTCATGGATCACCCTGTCATTATGAATACCAAGACCGGATGGAACCTTGGGGAAGAATTTGTGAACATGTATATGGGTACAGGTGCGCCATTCTTCAAAGCCGGGACCGCAGAGGTGGCGATCAATAATGACCACGGGGTTGCGGCGCTCAATATGCTGAAGTCTTTGACTGAATATTCCAACCCGGATTACTTGACCTATGATTCCAATGCCACTGCCGCAGTGTGGGAAGCTGGCCAAGCAGCTCTGGGCATCATGTGGGGATCACGCGGCGGCCCAATTTTAGATGATGAGGGCTCAACCGAAGCGGTGACAGGCTCCACTGTTCTGGCCGGTGCGCCTACATTGATGGGCGATAATGTGGCCTCAACACTCTGGTGGGATGGCTTTACCATTGCGGCCAATGTCAGTGATGCCGATGCTGAGGCAACCTTTGTGGCCTTGGTGAACGGAATTTCCGATGACGTTGTACGGGCCAATAATGATGCTGCCGTATGGCTGAGCGACGCCTATAAGCCCAGCGCGGCTTCCGCCGGTGTATCAGCAACGGCCATGTCCGGAGCCAGCCCATATCCAATGCTGCCCTACATGGGCTTGCTGCATGGTGCTTTGGGCGCGGAAACAACCGAATTTCTGCAAGGTTCCGAAACTGCAGCGCAAGCCTTGGCTGATGTAGAAGCGGCCTATACTGCAGCCGCGAAGGAAAAAGGCTTCTTGCAGTAAAACCTGCCACATATCTGGGTGAAGCCTTTTGGGGCTTCACCCGTTCCACCCCCGTATTTGGATCCAAACGCACGCATGGCACATCGCACCTTCTTTTGGTTTATTTTGCCCTCTTTGGCCGCAATGCTCCTGTTCATTGCTCTGCCGCTTGTTTCTGTGGCGGTGCAATCTTTGCATATTGAACATGAACAAGTGCTGAAAGTGACGAAAAACTGCGGCCCCTTTGGGTGCAAAGAAGAAACCACCGTGGACGCCGAAGCGACGCAAATGCTGCGCGCCGAAAAACCTTTGGGGCGTTTTAATGGATTGAAAACCTATTTTGACCGCGGTCATCTGGCCACAGCCGAGGTTGCCCAGGCCTGGCAGACGCGAAGCTCACTGGGGGGGTTCTTCTCCGATCTTTACAATTTGCCACTGTATAAAGCGATTGGCTTTACTTTGGTCTATACCTTCGTTGTCACACCGCTGGTCATTCTGCTCGGACTTACGATCGCCTTGGGCGTGAACCGGGTCACTCCGATCCTGAAAGGGCCAACGATCTTTGTGTCCCTATTGCCAATGATCGTCACCCCATTAATCGGCTCTCTCATTTTATTCTGGATGATCGATGCAAATGGGATTATCGGCAAATCCTTGCAATATCTTTTTGCCGATCCTGAGCTCTCGCTCAAGGCCTCCCCCGCGCTGACCTGGATGACGCTCATCGTTTATGGCATTTGGCATTCAGCACCTTTTGCCTTTGTGGTGTTTTACGCCGGCTTGCAAACGGTAAATTCCGATTCCTTGGAGGCGGCGCAGATTGACGGCGCAAACCGTTGGCAGCAATTGCGCTATGTTGTGATCCCACATCTGATGCCTTTGGTCATCTTTATCTCTTTGATTCAGCTGATGGATAATTTTCGTGTATTTGAGCCTATTGTCGGCTTTTCTGCCCAGGCAAATGCCACCTCGCTATCCTTCATCATCTTCAATGATTTGCGGGGGGATGTCATGCGGTTTAACTCTGCCGCGGCAACCTCGGTATTGACCATTCTCGGCGTGACGATCTTGCTTTTGCCAGTTCTGATCCGCACATGGCGGGACTTCAAAGGGAAGGCGATTTAATGGCCAGCCGCGCAAATAAAGCCTCAAAGCCGCTGATGATCGCCTCAACCAGCTTTGTGCTGATCTGGATCATCATTGCTGCCTTTCCATTTGTCTGGACGCTTTGGGGGTCTTTCAAAGTTCAGGGTGATTTTTTCTCAAAAGCAGATTGGCGCTATGCGCTCAATGGGACGCGCACGGCAATCGAAACGGGCGGGCTGTTCACCGGCGCAGGTTATGAGGGCGCTTGGGTGCAGCAAGAGTTCTGGCGCGCCGCGCTCAACACGATGATCGTGGTGGTGTTCACTGTGCTAATTTCACTCACACTTGGAACCTTGGGCGGCTATGCTTTGGCCCGCTCTGGCCACAATTACGCATTCTGGCTTTTGATGATTGCTTTGGTATTTCGCGCGATGCCGCATATCACCTTGGTCTCGGGCTATCTTCTGCCGTTTTTTGAATGGAACCTTTGGGGACATTTGCCAACCACCATCATCGTGCTGGTCGCCATAAACCAGCCCTTCACACTGTGGATGCTGCATTCATTTTTTCTCAATATCCCAAAAGATTTGGATGAAAGCGCCAAGGTGGATGGCTGCACGCAATTCCAGGCCTTCCGCCATGTCATCATTCCAGTCATGTGGCCCGGCGTCATCACAACCGGGCTGTTCAGTTTCCTTCTCGCTTACAATGATTTTGCGGTGACCTCGATGCTCTTGTCAAAAGACAACCAGACGATGGTGCCCGCCATTGCGGGATTCTTGGGATCTACTTTTGAAGAGGGCAATGTGATGTTCGCTGTTGCTGCGGTGGTGTCAGCCACTGCACCGCTCTTTGTTTTGGTCATGTTTTTTCAGCGGCAAATCGTATCGGGCCTAACAGCCGGGGCGGTGAAAGGATGATCCTGACATGCCAAGCAACCAGGTTCGCTCACTATTTTAGAGGTTAAAAATGGCTATAGAATATCTCAAACGCGGCAAGTCAGATGCCGCTCGTGCTGAGGAAGACGCAAAAACGGCGGCTGTGGTCACCGCGACTTTGCAAGATATTGAGACACGCGGCGATGTGGCTGTTCGGGAATTGGCCAATAAATTCGATGGCTATGATCGCGAGAGCTATCGGCTCACCGCCTCTGAAATTGAGGCGCTGATGGCAGAAGTCAGTCCCGAAGATATGGCCGACATAAAATTTGCTCAAGAGCAGGTGCGCAAATTTGCCCAGGCCCAACGGGACAGCCTGCAAGATATCGAAGTCGAGACTCTGCCAGGTGTCATTCTGGGTCATAAAAATATCCCGGTGCAATCGGTCGGCTGCTATGTTCCAGGGGGCAAATTTCCAATGGTCGCCTCGGCGCATATGTCTGTGGCCACGGCCAGTGTTGCCGGGGTGCCGCGGATCATAGCCGCGACCCCGCCTTTTAACGGCAAGCCCAATCCGGCCGTCATAGCGGCAATGCATCTTGGCGGGGCGCATGAGATTTATGTGTTGGGCGGCATTCAGGCCGTTGGCGCCATGGCGCTGGGCACGCAGAGCATTGATCCAGTTCATCTGCTGGTCGGCCCCGGAAATGCCTTTGTGGCCGAAGCCAAGCGCCAGCTCTTTGGTCGGGTTGGAATTGATCTTTTCGCCGGCCCCACGGAAACCATGGTGATTGCCGATGATACAGTTGATGCCGAGCTCTGCGCCACTGATCTGCTGGGGCAAGCCGAGCATGGCTATAATTCTCCCGCAATTTTGGTGACCAATTCGCGCAAATTGGCTGTAGAGACACTCCGGGAGATCGACCGCCTGCTGACGATCCTTCCGACCGCTCCGACCGCAAGCGTCAGTTGGCGTGATTATGGGGAGGTAATCTGTTGTGACAGCTATCAAGACATGTTGGAGGTCGCAGATGATATCGCCTCCGAACATGTGCAGGTCATGACCGATCGCGATGATTGGTTTTTGGAGCATATGACCTGCTACGGGGCGCTGTTTTTGGGCCCGCGCACGAATGTGTCCAACGGCGATAAGGTTATCGGCACCAACCACACGCTGCCAACAAAAAAAGCTGGGCGCTATACGGGCGGGCTTTGGGTCGGAAAGTTTCTTAAGACTCACAGCTATCAAAGGATTCTCACCGATGAGGCCGCGGCGATGATTGGCGCTTATGGCTCGAGGCTTTGTCTGCTTGAAGGATTCGTCGGACATGCCGAACAATGCAACATCCGAGTGCGGCGCTATGGCGGACAAAATGTGCCTTACGGAGGGGCTGCCAAGTGACCCCTGCCGCCGCAAAAGCCTGCCTTGCGCCCCTTCAATCCGCAATGGCCAATTTCGCCGAAGCCCCGGTTCGGAGCTGTCTCAAGGCCGTGTTTTCTCACAACGCGGATATCCAGTTAGGTCACCCGTTCGGAAGGCTTTGCGGCCCTGAAGCCCTCTATGACACAGCCTATGCGCCGCTCTTTGCTGCTTTGCCGGATCTGGAGCGCCGCGAGATGATCGTGATGGCAGGCACAACGCCTGAGGGGCAAGACTGGGTCGGCATCATGGGGAATTATATGGGCAGCTTCCTGGCACCCTGGCTTGATATCCCACCGACGGGTCATCTGATCCATATGCGCTTTCACGAATTTTACCGCCTTGAAGAGGGCAAGGTCACCGAAATGCAGGCAATCTGGGATATTCCAGAGGTCATGGTGCAGGCCAATGCTTGGCCGATGGCACCGCAGCTTGGGGCGTTTCTATCTACCCCCGCGCCGATGACCCAAGACGGGCTAAACCTGTCGGGCGATGGCGAGGCGGCGATGAAACGAGTGGTCGCCATGCTGACCGATCTATGCCGCCATCCGGCTGAGGGCGGACCGGAGATCATGCAGCTTGAGAGCCATTGGCACCCGCGGTTCAACTGGTACGGCCCAACAGGCATCGGAACGGCTCGCGGCATTGCGGGCTTTCGGCATTGGCATCAAATTCCCTTCCTGCGGGGCATGCCCGACCGAAAGCTGGATGCAATGGGGGATTTGATGTCGCATTGGATCGCAGAGGGTGAATATGTCTGTGAGACCGGCTGGCCAAATATGCGCCTGACCCTCAGCGGCGATGGCTGGATGGGCTTGCCACCGCTGGGCCAAGAAGTGCTGATGCGCAGTTTAGATTTCTGGCGTGTCGAGGATGGGCTTATCCGAGAAAACTGGGTTTTGGTTGATCTGCTGGATATATACCGGCAGGTCGGTATTGATATCTTCGCACGGCTCGCAGAATTCAACAAAGCCAGGCCCGGCGGATCCATCACCCTTACCAACGGAATAACGTCATGACTCTCCCCCAAACGCCAAGTTTCCATCTCGCCGGCAAAAGAGCTCTGATCACCGGAGCCTCTTCGGGCATTGGCCGGGCCTGCGCGGTGGCGCTTGCCGAATATGGTGCAGCGGTCACATTGGCCGCACGCCGTGCCGATCAACTGGAGGAGACGGCAGCGCACCTGCGAGGCCTTGGCCAAACGGCAGATGTGCTCGTGCTGGATGTCGGCGATGTCGAAGCCACAAAAGACGCGGTTGCGCGCCATGGTCCGTTTGACATTTTGATCAATTCCGCCGGAACTGCCCGCCATTCCAAAGCCATTGACACCACGTCCGAAGATTTCGACGCAGTGATGAATGTCAATCTGCGTGGCGCGTATTTCCTGTCTCAGGCTGTCGCCAAAGGGTTGATTGCGGCTGGACGGCCGGGATCTTTGATCAATATCTCCAGCCAAATGGGCCATGTCGGCGGCACAGACCGCGCGGTCTATTGCGCTTCGAAATTCGCGGTGGAAGGTTTCACCAAAGCCATGGCGATTGAACTTGGGCCCCATAATATTCGGATCAATACGATTTGCCCCACCTTTATCCTAACAGAGCTCACACAGCCAACCTTTGAAGATCCGGACAAGCGCGCCTGGATTTTGGATAAAATTAAACTGGGCCGCGTTGGGAAAGTGGAAGATATAATGGGTGCGGCGGTTTATCTGGCCTCAGATGCTGCGGCTTTGGTGACAGGCACCGCGGTGATGATTGATGGAGGTTGGACAGCAGACTGATGTCGCAGGCTAAAGTCACCTCTGCCGAAGTCGCCGCCCTCGCTGGGGTGAGCCAATCCGCCGTCAGCCGAGTCTTCACACCTGGCGCCTCGGCCTCGGAAAAAACTGCGCTGAAAGTTCGCCAAGCCGCGATGAAATTAGGGTATCGTCCCAATAGCATCGCCCGCGCCATGGTCAGTGGCAAAAGCCGGATTATTGGTTTGGTGGTGGCCTATTTGGAAAACCAATTCTATCCAGAGGCCTTAGAAAAACTCTCAGCAATGCTGCAAGACCGCGGCTATCACGTTTTGATTTTTATGGCCAATACAGCCACGGACAATCTGGATGAAATTCTTGGTGAAATATTAGACTATCAGGTAGATGGCATTGTCGCCGCCTCTGTGGCGCTCTCCTCGCAGCTCCTCGGGCGGTGCCAAAACGCCGGGGTTCCGGTGGTCTTGTTCAACCGCAGTCAAGATTTGCAATCCTTGTCCTCGGTCACCTCAGACAATCTGCAAGGCGGTCGAAAAGTCGCCGAGTTTTTATTGGCCTCAGCGCCAAATCGCATTGGCTATATTGCCGGTTGGGAGGGCGCCTCAACGCAGCGCGACCGCGAATTTGGATTTCGCCAAAGGCTCGCAGAGGCGGGACGCGACATAGACCTGCGAATGATCGGCAATTTTCATATGGACAGTGCCCGCCAAGCCACGCTGGAGATGTTTGATCGCAAGGCGCCGCCAGATGCGATCTTTGTCGCCAATGATCATATGGCCTTTGCGGTGATGGATACGCTGCGCTTCGAACTTGGCGTCTCTGTGCCGCATGATGTTTCTGTGGTCGGCTATGACGATGTACCGACGGCGGCGTGGCCGGCCTATGATCTGACAACTGTGCGCCAGCCCGTCAATCAAATGGTGACCAGAACCGTAGAGACGCTGCTGCGGCAAATTGATGATCCCGGCAGCACACCCAGCCGGGTGGCTTTGGATGGACCTCTTATAATTCGTCGCTCGGCGCGACTTCCAGAAGGATGGACAGATGAAACCCTATGCGAATAATTGGCAAGATTTTCCCGACTACATCATCGGTATTACCAAGCAAATTTGGGAAGATCGCGGCATTGAGAGCCTCAATCACTATTATGCCCCCGATATTGTGGTGCGCAGCCCTATGGGCATTCAGCGCGGCAATGAAACTGTGAAAGCCTCAACGATGACAACGATCCACGAGTTTCCAGACCGGCAACTCTTTGGCGAGGATGTTATCTGGTCGGAAACGCCAGAAAATGGCCATCTGTCGTCACATCGGTTGATCACCAAAGCCACCCATTTGCAGGATGGGCAATTTGGGGCGGCCACGGGCAAGACCTGGACCGTCCGGGTCATCGCAGATTGTGCCGCCAAGGGAGAAACCATCTATGATGAATGGCTGGTGCGCGATTATGGCGGCATTGTGCGTCAACTTGGATATGATCCCGCAGAGTTTGCAGCCCAACTGATTGAAAAAGAGGGTGGATCAGAGGCGGCGCAGCCAGTCTTTTTGCCTGAAAATGACATGGATGGAGGCTATCACGGCCGGGGAAATGACAACCCCTGGGGCCAGAAATATGCCGATATTCTCAACCGTATTATGGCGCAGGATTTTAACCATATTTTCAAAAGCTACGATCGCGCCATCATCGGGAATTATGCCGGAGGCAAAACAACTCTGGGCCGCGACGACAGCATTGGCTTTTGGCTGGGGCTGCGCGCGTCTTTTCCCAAGGCGGAATTCAAAATTCATCACCAAATCGGAATGGACGGTGATATGCTCAGCCCGCGCGCTGCGATCCGCTGGTCACTGGACGGTCTGCATGATGGCTGGGGCAGCTTTGGCGCTCCGACAGGCAAGCGCGTGCATGTTTTCGGCATGTGCCATGCAGAGTTTGGCCCCTGGGGCCTGCGCCGTGAATATGCGCTTTATGACGAAATCGCGATCTGGAAACAAATTTTGATGGCAGGCCACTAGGCTGCGTTTTCGGATCTTACAACAAGGAACATAGGATGACCCCAGAAGAGATGGAAACACGCATTGTCCGCTATGGCGATCTCATTCCGTGCAAAACAGCCTTTATCGATGCCCACACCCCTGGCAGCGACCAAAAAGAAAATTTCACGATCATCGGCGGCGGCGTGTCTGAATCGCCCGATCAACATGTGCATATTGCCTTGCCGCATGGCTTTAACATTGGTGCGGCAGGACAGCCTCCGAAATGTCGAAATTCACTGCACAATCATCGCACGGCAGAAGTATTCTTTGTCCTATCCGGGCGCTGGCGCTTTTTTTGGGGCGAACGAGGCGATGCCGGTGAGGTGATTTTACATGAGGGGGATATTATCAATATTCCCACCAATATGTTCCGCGGCTTTGAAAATATCGGAACCGATTATGGCATGATCATGGCGGTTTTGGGGGGGGATGACGCCGGCGGCGGCGTTATCTGGGCGCCGCATGTGATTGAGGATGCCAAGGCCCATGGGTTGATTCTTGGGCAAAATGGCAAGCTCTATGACACAAAGAAAGGGGAGCAGCTGCCGGATGGACTTGCACCCATGGCGGTTTTAACTGATGCGGAGTTGCAGCAAGTCAATGAACCGACCCCGATGCAGGTGGTGGGCGGCTATGTCCGGCGCTATCTCGATATGGTTGCATTGTCGCACAGCGGCGCGGTTCAAGTCATTGGCGAAAATGGATTGATCCGGGATCGCCCCGGATTTGAGATTGATTTGATCACCCGCCATTGCGCCACAGATCAGCCCCATGCCCATGATCGACCAAGCGTCTTGATGCCCGTGAAAGGCCACTGGAGGGTCACCTGGGACGGCGGCGGCGCAACGCTGGCTCCGGGAGATACGATGTCTGTGCCCGAACACCTGTCACATAGCGTCCTGCCGTCGATGACGGGGGAAGCCGCGCTTTATCATATCATCGCCACCGATGACCCTGCTGGCCCCACCTGGGTGGCTTGATCCTTGGCCGACACCCTCGTTCTTCTGCCGGGCATGATGTGCGACGCGCGGCTCTTTGCGCCGCAGATCGCCGCCTTTGCCGCTGACCGGACGGTTTTGGTGCCGCCCTTGACGGGCTGCAATACGATCGCAGCCATGGCGCAATCGGTCCTGCAATCTGCCCCGCCGCAATTTGCCCTCGCCGGGCTGTCAATGGGGGGGATCGTGGCGATGGAGATCATGCGCTGCGCACCTGAACGCGTGACCCATCTGGCTTTGATCGCCACCAATCCGAAAGCCGAAGACCCTGCCGTAAGCGCCAATCGTGAGCGCCAAAAAGCACAGGTGCGGCAAGGCCATCTGCGTGCGGTCCTGCGCGATGAAATGAAACCAAATTACCTTGCCGATAGCGCGCATAAGGCCGATATTTTGGACCTTTGCATGACCATGGCCATGCAGCTTGGACCTGAAGCCTTTCTCAGCCAATCCGAAGCGCTCGCCAGCCGCCCCGATCAACAAGACAATCTAAAGTTGGTGACTGTGCCGAGCCTGATCCTCTGCGGAAAAGAGGATCGTTTATGTCCGCTCGATCGCCATGTGTTATTGGCCCAGCTCATTTGCGGGGCGCGGCTTGAAATTATCGACGGTGCGGGTCATTTGCCAACACTTGAACAGCCCGAGGCCACCAATACCGCGCTGCGCATTTGGCTCGATGAAGCCAACACCGCGCGCGCCCTTGCCCCATAAGGAGATCAAACATGTCTAAAGTATTAACCACCCATACAGGATCATTGCCCCGCTCGCAGGAGGTTGTCGATTTCATCTTTGCGCGTGAAAATGGAACGCCTTATGATCAAGACGGGTTTGATCAGACCATGACCGCTGCCGTCGCGCAGACAGTTGCACAACAAAAAGATGTTGGAATCGACATCGTGAGTGATGGCGAGACGTCCAAAATTTCCTATGCCACCTATGTGAAAGACCGCTACACCGGTTTTGCAGGCGACAGTGACCGCAATGCGCCGGCCGATTTGGCTATGTTCCCGAGCTTTCTAAAGCGCTTGGCCGATGGCGGTGGCACCCCCACCTATGCGCGCCCCATGTGCGTTGGCGAGGTGACGTCAAAAGGCCAAGGCGAGTTGGGAAAGGATATCGCCAATCTCAAATCTGCGATGGCCGCCCAGGGCATCGAGAGAGGTTTCATGAATGCCGCCAGCCCCGGTGTGATTTCTTTGTTCTTGCAAAATGACTTCTACCCAAATCGCGAAGCCTATCTCGCCGCTTTGGCCGATGCGATGAAGCAAGAATACGAAACCATCATCGCCGCCGGCCTAGATCTGCAATTAGATTGCCCCGATCTTGCACTTTCGCGCCACATGCTCTTCACGGATATGAGCGACGAGGAATTTTTGAAGATTGCCGCAAGCCATGTTGAAGCGCTCAACTATGCGCTGTCGAATGTGCCTGAAGACCGCGTGAGAATTCATATTTGCTGGGGCAATTATGAAGGGCCGCATGTCTGTGACATTCCCATGGCGAAAATGTTCGATACGCTGATGTCTGCCAAGGCGCGCTATGTGCTGTTTGAAACCTCAAATCCGCGCCACGGGCATGAATGGACCGTTTTTCGCGACCGAAAGGCCGATATTCCTGATACAAAGGTTTTGGTTCCAGGCGTGGTCGACACGACAACGAATTTTGTTGAGCACCCGGCTCTGGTGGCACAGCGGATTGAAAGATTTGTGGATATTGTCGGTCATGACCGGGTGATAGCTGGCAGTGACTGCGGCTTTGGCACCTTCGCAGGCTTTGGCACCGTCGACCCCAGTATCGCCTATGCCAAGCTGAGTGCATTGGCCGAAGGGGCCGCGCTGGTCAAATAACCTCGCGCCAAGCGGACCAAGCGTCAATGCGCAATGAGAATCGCGCCGCTCGCCCTTGTCCATCTCATGGGCAGCGGTGTGATGTGTTGCGCAACAGATCGAGAAGGAATTTCAGATCACTCCAACCGGGAGGTTGATGAAATAAGTTCCTAATTTCTTGAGATATATGGCAGGGGCTGAGGGACTCGAACCCACGACCCTCGGTTTTGGAGACCGATGCTCTACCAACTGAGCTAAACCCCTGCAACTGAAAGAGTGACTACGCATAAATGCCGGCCATTGCAAGGGGCCGATTGCGGGATCTCAGTGTGATATGTCGATTTTTCCAACCGCTCGCAGGTGCGAGGCCCCATGAAAAAGGGCGACCCGAAGGCCGCCCTAATCCCATAAATCCAAACCAGAATTATTCGTTGATTTTAGAGACGACGCCGGCGCCAACGGTGCGGCCGCCTTCGCGGATCGCGAAGCGCAGACCTGTTTCCATAGCGATTGGGGCGATCAGCTCAACGTCAAATTTGAGGTTGTCACCTGGCATCACCATTTCCGTACCGGATGGCAGAACAACTGTGCCGGTCACATCGGTGGTCCGGAAGTAGAACTGTGGACGGTAGTTGGCGAAGAATGGCGTGTGACGGCCACCCTCTTCTTTGGTCAGAATATAGGCTTCGGCTTCAAACTTCGTGTGAGGCTTCACAGAACCTGGCTTACACAGGATCTGACCGCGCTCAACGCCATTGCGGTCGATGCCGCGCAGCAGAACACCTACGTTGTCGCCAGCTTCACCGCGGTCGAGCAATTTGCGGAACATTTCAACGCCTGTGCAGACAGTTTTCGCTGTGTCACGGATGCCGACGATTTCAATCTCTTCACCTACGTTGATCACACCGCGCTCAACACGACCGGTCACAACCGTACCGCGGCCTGAGATGGAGAACACATCCTCGATTGGCAACAAGAAAGGCTGGTCAACCGCACGGGCCGGTGTTGGGATATACTCATCCACAGCCGCCATCAATTTCGCGATGGACTCAGAGCCGATCGCCGCGTCGCGATCTTCCAAAGCGGCCAAAGCAGAGCCGGCAATCACAGGGATATCATCGCCAGGATATTCGTAGCTGGACAAGAGCTCACGGATTTCCATTTCAACCAATTCGAGCAACTCTTCGTCGTCAACTTGGTCAACTTTGTTCATGTAAACAACCATGTAAGGAATGCCAACCTGACGGCCGAGCAAAATGTGCTCACGAGTCTGTGGCATTGGACCATCGGCGGCGTTCACAACCAAAATCGCGCCATCCATCTGAGCCGCACCGGTGATCATGTTTTTCACATAATCCGCGTGACCTGGGCAATCAACATGCGCGTAGTGGCGTGTCTCTGTTTCATACTCAACATGCGCAGTCGAAATCGTAATGCCACGGGCTTTCTCTTCCGGCGCGCCGTCAATCTCGTCATAGGCTTTAAAATCACCAAATTGCTTCGTGATCGCAGCTGTCAAGGTTGTCTTGCCATGGTCAACGTGACCAATCGTGCCGATGTTTACGTGGGGTTTCGAGCGTTCAAACTTTTCCTTAGCCATGGGTGGCTCCTCTTGTTGTTCGTGGCGGTGGGCACAATGCCCACCCTACGGGTTGGTGTAGGGTGGGCCAGTGGCCCACCACGTTTATGCAAATTTCGCTTGGATCTCTTCAGAGATATTCGACGGAACAGGTTCGTAGTGACCGAACTGCATGGTAAAATTGGCGCGGCCCGAAGACATGGAACGCAAAGTATTGATGTAACCAAACATATTCGCCAAAGGCACAAAGGCATCAATCGCAATCGCGTTGCCGCGATTTTCTTGACCCTGAACTTGACCCCGACGCGATGTCAAATCGCCGATGATGCCACCTGTATACTCTTCAGGTGTGATCACTTCGACCTTCATCACAGGCTCAAGCAGTTTCGCGCCAGCCAGACGCATGCCTTCGCGCATACACATCCGCGATGCGATCTCAAAGGCCAGAACAGAGGAGTCAACATCGTGATATTTACCCTCAAGCAAAGCCACTTTGAAGTCGATCACAGGGAAGCCAGCCAGAGGACCGCTGTCCATAACGGAGCGAATACCCTTTTCAACACCTGGGATATATTCCTTTGGAACCGAGCCGCCAACGACGCGAGATTCGAAAGAATAACCTTCACCTGGCTCAGTCGGCGTGATGGTCAGCTTGACCTCACCGTATTGACCAGAACCACCCGATTGTTTTTTGTGGGTGTAAGTGTGGGTGACTTCATGGCCGATGGTCTCACGATAGGCCACCTGTGGCGCACCGATATTGGCTTCGACTTTAAACTCACGGCGCATACGATCCACAAGGATATCCAAATGCAGCTCGCCCATGCCTTTCATGATGGTCTGACCTGATTCAAGGTCAGTTTCCACGCGGAAGGATGGATCTTCAGCAGACAGACGCTGCAGCGCGAGGCCCATTTTCTCTTGGTCGCCCTTGGTTTTTGGCTCAACCGCAATTTCGATCACAGGCTCTGGGAAAGTCATTGTTTCCAGAACCACCGGAGCATTCACCGCACAAAGTGTATCCCCAGTTGTTGTGTCCTTCAGGCCACCCAAAGCGATGATGTCGCCAGAAAATGCTTCTGAGATTTCATCACGGTCATTGGAGTGCATGATCATCATACGACCCACGCGCTCTTTCTTACCCTTTGTGGAGTTCAAGAAAGAATCGCCTTTTTCCAATTTGCCAGAATAAATCCGTGTGAAGGTCAAAGAGCCAACAAAGGGGTCATTCCAGATTTTGAACGCCAGCGCAGAGAAGGGCATGTCATCATCCGCACGGCGGGCAATGTCACGGGTTTCTGTCTCATCGCCGGGTTTAAAGCCCATATAGTCGACAACATCGAGAGGGCTCGGCAAGTAATCTACAACCGCGTTCAGCAAGGGCTGAACACCTTTGTTTTTAAACGCAGATCCACCAAGCACAGGCACGAATGCCATCGCCAATGTACCCTTGCGGATCAATTTGCGCAGCGTCGGAACGTCGGGCTCATTGCCTTCCAAATATTCCATCATGGCTTCATCATCTTGCTCGACAGCAGATTCAACCAATTTGGCGCGCCATTTATCAGCTGCTTCTTGCAGCTCAGCACGGATTGGAGCTTTGATCCAAGAGGCGCCAAGGTCTTCACCCTGCCATAGCCACTCTTCCATCGTCACAAGATCAACCAAACCTTCCAGTTCAGTCTCTGCGCCAATTGGGAAAGCGATTGGCACGGCCACCGCACCGGTACGATCTTCGATCATCTCAACACAGTTGAAAAAGTCCGCGCCGATTTTGTCCATTTTGTTGACAAAAACCATCCGTGGAACCTTGTAGCGGTCCGCTTGACGCCAAACTGTTTCGGTTTGAGGCTCAACACCAGCATTCGCATCGAGCACGCAGACCGCGCCATCAAGAACCGCCAAGGACCGCTCAACTTCAATTGTGAAGTCAACGTGGCCTGGAGTGTCAATAATGTTCAAGCGGTGCTTGGGGCTGTCTGGGGACACACCGTCTTCTGTGCGCTCCCAAAAAGTGGTAGTCGCAGCAGAAGTGATCGTGATGCCACGCTCTTGCTCTTGTTCCATGTGATCCATGGTTGCAGCGCCATCATGCACTTCACCGATGTTATGCTCTTTACCTGTATAATACAGGATCCGCTCGGAGCAGGTTGTTTTACCCGCATCGATGTGCGCCATGATACCGAAGTTGCGGTACAGCTCTAGTGGATATTCGCGTGCCATATCTGTTCAGCCTCTGTGGGATTACCAGCGATAATGGCTGAACGCTTTGTTTGCGTCGGCCATTTTGTGAGTGTCTTCGCGCTTCTTGACGGCGGAACCACGGGATTGCACCGCGTCCAACAATTCGCCAGCAAGACGCTCTTCCATTGTGTTCTCATTGCGCTTGCGGCTGGCTGTAATCAACCAACGGATTGCAAGAGCTTCGCGCCGCTCGGGACGTACTTCAACAGGCACCTGGTAGGTTGCACCACCGACGCGGCGTGAGCGCACTTCGACGGAAGGTTTGATGTTTTCCAAAGCTTCGTGGAACATCTCAACAGGTGCGCGCTTGACCTTGGCTTCGACACGCTCCAGCGCACCGTAGACGATGCGTTCTGCAACGGATTTTTTACCATCGAGCATCAAGTTGTTCATGAATTTTGTCAGCACCAAATCACCATATTTGGCATCGGGCAGGACAGAGCGCTTCTCAGCGGCGTGACGACGTGACATATCTTGATTCCCTTACTTCGGACGCTTCGCGCCGTATTTCGAACGACGTTGCTTACGATCTTTGACGCCCTGAGTATCCAGAACACCGCGCAGGATGTGATAACGCACACCAGGAAGATCTTTTACCCGGCCCCCGCGGATCAAAACAACAGAGTGTTCTTGCAGGTTGTGGCTTTCACCTGGGATGTAGCTGATCACCTCAAAACCATTGGTCAAACGGACTTTTGCAACTTTCCGCATCGCCGAGTTCGGTTTCTTTGGCGTGGTTGTATAAACGCGTGTGCAGACACCGCGTTTTTGTGGACATTCTTGCAAGTGCATGGACTTGCTGCGTTTTACTTTAGGCTGCCGGGGTTTCCGGATCAGCTGTTGGATCGTTGGCATTGGCGGTTCTCTTCCCGTCTAGACAAATAAGGTGATGGGAATAGTCCCCACCGGTTCCAATGTTAAGCGCCAGGTCAGTTACCCATCGCCGGTTTCCGCGTCTGATCGCGGTAATTTTTCGCCAAAGCACAACCAAAACCGCATCCCTTCCCGTAGTCGGAGGGGGCGGCGGGGGTTCCAGAGGAACAGCAAGCTGTTCTTGACCACTTCAAATTTTGATGTTGCGCAATGAGGTATCCCCCATGGCAGATGAGGGGCGTATATGCAGAGTCGCTTTTGCTGTCAACAGGTAGCAGGCGCAAGGCAACAACTTCTCATGCTCCTGTCGATTGATTGTGTTTGAACGGGATGCAGCTGCGCTGCATCACAGCACCACATCAGCCCGAAGCGCCCTCTGCCCCACCAAGCGCGCGTTGGGCAGATCATTGCTTTGCGCGCGGATGCGCGCGGCCTCGGGCGTCAGCCCATGATCCAACCAGCGCTGTATCAGCCGTGCCTCGAGCTCCGCTTGCGGGCAGGTCAGCTGCACCGAGAGATCCCAATACCCCGCCATGTCGCGCCAGATCGGTGCATCCATCAAAAGATAGTTCCCTTCGATCACGATTGTGTCACACTCCGGCGCAATATATCCCGCGCCGGCAATAGAAATATCGCGGCCCCGGTCAAAAACTGGATAATACAGCTCCTGCGGCGCGCCCAGCGCCTGCACCAATCGCAACAGCCCGATTGCATCAAAACTAGGCGGGCTGCCCTTCCGGTCTAAAATCCCGCGGTCGATCAGAATGCTATTGTCGAGATGAAACCCATCCATCGGCACGAGCTGGCTGGCCACGCCAGCCTGCCGCAACGCCTCCACCAGCCCGGCTGCAAGCGTGGACTTCCCGCTGGCCGGAGGCCCGGCTATGGCGACCACCCGCCGCGCTTGGCGCCTGGGGCTTTGCAGCACCCGCTCAAGCAGGGTCAAGATCGGCGCAGTCATGCCGCCATCTCCAGCGCTTCTCGGGTGCCCGTCATACAGGCCATCACTTCGGACATCGTATCTGGCATTGTATTGGGAGACATTTTTGGCTCTTGTTCCACAGTCACGGCAATATCCTACCCAATCTCAGCGTCGCGGCAACTGGCCAAGGAGGTCCAGCTCATCAAAAGAAGGCGGCAGTTCATCCCGCCATATGTCTGATCGTTTCGCAACAATCCATCCTATCGCCAGAAAAGCTCAGTGCCGCCTTGGCTGTCAATAGGCAGCCCCCCATCGGGCAATCAAAAACCAGCTTCAAAACACCAAGTGCAAAGACCATAGTTTGTGAATTTCGATCGGCCAGCGCCTATCTTGCCAGCGCCCGCAAAATATAGGGGCCCATATCGGCCACAACCGCCGCAACACCGTCGGCATTCGGATGCAGCCCATCTGCTTGGAAATAATTTTGCAAATCTGGCGTCACCCCATCTGACGCCATAAGCGTTTTGAAAAAGAACGGGTAGAATACGACATCATAGCGGGCAGCGAGCTCTTGAAACGCAGTGTCATACCGCTCCTTATAATCGGCACCGTAATTCAGCGGGCCCAAATGCCCAACCAAGAGCGTCGGGATCCTCCGCGCCTCCAGTTTTTGTAAAATTTGATCCAAATTTTCATGTGCCAACCCAGGATCCAAGCCCCTCAGCATGTCATTTGAGCCAAGATTGACAATCACCAAATCCACTGGCTCCGCCAACGTCCAGTCCAGCCGAGCCAAGCCGCCCGCTGTTGTATCGCCCGAGACTCCAGCGTTGATCATGCGCACCTGTGCCCCCTGCCCGGCCAGCCAGCTGCCCAACTGAGGCACAAAGCCACTTTCTGCCGGCAAACCATAGCCCTGGGTCAAGCTATCGCCGAAAGCCACGATGGTCTTGCTTGAAGTTTCGGCAGGGGTCTGCGATTGGGCCTGCGCATGAAACATCGTGAAAAAAAGAATTAGCGCCAAGGCGTTGCAATAACGGTAGATCAGACCATATCCAGAGGATGAAAATATCATAGGCGGCTCCCGTGGACTATAAATTCGCAATCGATCTCCAGAACGTTCACCTCTCGCTTGAGGGCAACGCCGGGCCAGTCGACATTTTACATAGTATCGACTTGCAAATTACTCAAGGGCGCAGCTGCGCCTTGGTCGGCCCCTCCGGATCGGGCAAGTCCAGCCTGCTGATGGTCATGGCCGGGCTCGAGCAGGCCACAAGCGGCCGCGTGACCGTGCTGGGAGAGGATATCAGTGCGATGTCCGAGGCTGAATTGGCGCAATTTCGCCGCGGGCGGGTTGGAGTCGTGTTCCAATCCTTCCATCTCATCCCGTCGATGACGGCCCTCCAAAACGTCGCAACGGCGCTTGAATTGGCCGGGGAACCCAATCCATTTGACCGCGCGCGTGAAAAATTAACCGCGTTAGGTTTGGCCCATCGCTGTGACCATTTTCCAAAACAAATGTCCGGTGGTGAGCAGCAGCGCGTGGCCCTAGCGCGCGCCTTGGCCCCCAATCCCAAGCTCGTCTTTGCAGATGAGCCCACAGGCAATCTGGATGCGGCCACGGGAGCCAGTATTGTCGATAGCCTGTTTACCCTGGCCCATGAGCAGGCCGATACAACTTTGATCCTCGTCACCCATGACCTTGATTTGGCCCAGCGTTGTGATCGAATAATTGATCTGCGCGATGGCAAAATCAGTGAAAGCAATGGCGCATGATTGCTCTCAAAATTGCCCAGCGTGAATTGATCGCCGCCTGGCGTGAGCGCCTTCACGGTTTTCGCATTCTCATGCTCTGTTTAATCTTCGGCATCGCCTCTATTTCCGCGATTGGCTCACTGCGCGGCGCTATTGACGCGGGATTAAACAGCAATGGCAGGGTTTTTCTGGGTGGTGATGCCCAAATTGAGCTCACCTACCGCCAGGCCAATACGCAAGAATTGGCCTGGATGGCCGGTCAAAGCCGGGCGCAATCGCAGATCATTGACTTTCGCTCCATGGCCGTCGCGCCTCATACAAATAAGCGTATCCTCACACAGGTCAAAGCGGTGGATTCGGCCTACCCTTTGGTGGGGGCCGTTATCCTGTCGGGAGATATGGATTTAGCACAGGCCTTCGCTGGCCGGGACGGGCTGCCGGGCGCGATCCTTGCCCCTGCGCTTTTGCGTCGCTTGAATATCAACTTGGGTGATCAAGTCCTCTTTGGTCAAAAGACATTTGTGGTCATGGCAACCCTGCTCAAAGAGCCTGATAATTTTGGCAATTTCGCCTTGGGCCCGCGCAGTCTTGTGCTGACCAAAGACCTGGAGGGCTCAGGATTACTGGCCGCCGGCACGCTCTTTTCCAGCAAGTACCGGCTGCTGTTCGAAGCGGGGCGTGATCTAGATCAGGCCCAACAAGGGTTTGAAAGTGATTGGCCCGGAACAGGCGCCAAATGGAAAGATGCCCGCAAAGCCTCCCCCGGAGCCGATCGGGTGATCGAACGCATGAGCCGCTTTTTGATCTTAATCGGCCTATCGGGCCTCATCGTCGGCGGTATCGGGGTTAGCGCTGCGGTGCGGGCCTTTATTGTCAAGAAGACTGGGCATATCGCCGTGCTCAAGACGCTTGGTGCCACGCCGAGCCAAATCTTTTGGATCTACACTGTGCAAATCGCTGCCTATACCGGCCTGTCAGTGGTGCTTGGCCTCGTGCTTGGTGCCCTTGCGCCCTTTGCGGCGCGACCATTTTTGCCGGACAATCTCGCAGAGGTCGCTCTGATATCCATATACCCATCCGCCCTCATTGAAGCTGCGGTCTATGGCAGCTTGGCAGCGGCGATTTTCTCTATTTGGCCCTTAGCGCAGACCGAGCATATTCGCCCAGCCAGTCTCTTTCGAGGCGCCGCAGCGGCGCCCTGGCCAGCGCGGCGCTATCTCTTTGCGCAGGCTGCATTATTGGCCACAGCACTCTTTGGCGCAGTTCAATTTTCCGGCTCTTGGTCCATGACCTTCTGGCTCTTGGGCGGCATTGCCATTGCGCTGCTCATCTTGGCTATGATCTCAGGCGCATTTCAGTTCACGCTAAGGCGTATCATGCATGGCTCGGCATTTCAGGGCCGATTGCCGCTGCGCGCCGCATTCAGCGCCCTGGCCAGCGGGTCGGAACGCACTGGCTCGGTGGTCATGGGCATCGGACTTGGGCTCACCGTTCTAGCTGCGGTGGGTCAAATTGACGGAAACCTGCGGCGCTCCATCACCCAATCCCTGCCCGACAAAGCTCCAAGCTTCTTTTTCTTGGATATTCAATCCAGTCAGCTGCCAGACTTCAAGCAGCGATTGGCGGAGAACCCAGCCGTGAGCAAGGTTGAAACGGCCCCCATGCTGCGCGGTCTCGTCACGAAAATAAACCAACGCCCCGCCGCTGACGTTGGCGGGGATCATTGGGTGCTGCGGGGCGACCGCGGGATCAGCTATGCAGATGGTCTGCCCGATCAGACAAAAATTACCGCCGGGCAATGGTGGGGCGCGGGCTATAACGGACCGCCCCAAGTCAGCTTCGCCGCCGAAGAGGCTGAAGAGATCGGCATCGGACTGGGAGATCAATTGACACTCAATGTACTGGGCCGCGATATCGTCGCCGAGATCACCAGCCTGCGCGAGGTCGATTTTTCCACAGCCGGCATGGGGTTCGTGATCTTGTTGAATGAGGCGGCCTTGAAGGGCGCGCCGCATTCTCACATCGCAACAGTCTATGCGGACGCCGCGGCTGAAATTCCAATTTTGGATGAATTGAACCAAGCCTTTCCAAATGTCACTGGCATTCAAATTCGCGAAGCCGCAGCCTTGGTCACTGGCGTGGTGTCCTCCATCGCCTCCGCCGCCTCAATCGGTGCCCTTGCCACGCTGATCACCGGGTTTTTGATCTTGATCGGAGCCGCAGCAGCCAGCGTCGCCCAGCGCGCCTATGAAAGTGCGATCTTAAAAACCCTCGGGGCCACGCGGCGCGAAATCCTGACCTCCTTCGTCCTACGCTCCGCCATGATCGGGGCGCTCGCCGCCAGCGTAGCGCTCGGCGCGGGCCTGCTGGGCGGCTGGGCGGTCAGCCATTTTGTATTTGAAAATAAATTTGAAATCATCTGGAGGAATGCCGCCTTGGTCATCCTTGGTGGTATCGGCCTGACCTTGGTCACAAACATGCTCTTTGCCCTTGGCCCCCTGTCGCAATCCGCCGCATCAGAGCTCAGGCATCGCGATTGACGCAAGCGGGCAAGACATCTGGGCGCGCTGCCTGTGCGATCGGAGCTTATTGGCCTATGCGCTGTGGACAAAACAATTCACCTTATGGCTTTAAACCGCTATGGTTGCGGATGGAGCCATAGGGTGAACAAATGGGCGATGCGCGCGTTACATACTCGGTGATTATCCCGACTTATAATCGCGAGCCTCTTTTGGTGGAGGCCTTGCGATCTGTCCATGGTGCCCGACCCGACTTTTGCGAAGTGATTGTCGTCAACGATGGCACAGCTTTTGAGCCGTCCACGCAGGATTTGATTGAGACCTTGGGCGCGGTCTTCGTGCAAACCAAAGGGGGGCTCGGCGCGGGCGCGGCGCGCAACATCGGCGCAGAGCACGCGCGCGGGCAATGGCTTTTATTTTTGGATGACGATGATCTTATTGCCGCCGGGTACTGGCAGGCGGTCACCGGCTACATCGACGCGCATCTTCAATCTACCGATCTCGCCTATGGGTTTTGCCGCGCCAGCATCCAATCAGACCGCAGCGTGATGCAGCAGATTGCGGCGGCCCCAGCAGCCTTTCATATTCAGCCGCAAGAGGGCAACTCTCTGAGGCCCAAAATCGCAGGCTTGGGCCTCGGGTTCTGGGTATCAAAAGCCTTATATCACAGGGTCGGAGGTCTTAATGCAGAATTGCGCACGAATGAGGACACAGATTTTTGCCTCAAACTTCTGAGCGCTGGCGCGCGCTGCCACAACACAAAGTCACATGGCGCGGTGATTTTTCAAGGTGATCACGGCACAGCCGCCGCCAGCTCCACCACAAAACGCTACGGGCCAGGGCAACGCGCCCGATATTTCAAACATATTTTGGACAGTCAGGCAGAAATTCTAGCCACAGACAGCAATGCCCAGGCATGGCTCTGGAAGCGCTATCTCAAAATGGCCGCGCGCGCCGGCGGGCTAGAAGGCTACCAAACTCTGCGCCAGGCGGCCGGGTTAACGGCGGGTCGCAAGCGCCTGCTGGCGGCCTATTGGGCCGTCTGGCGGGTTTTGGCACAGCTTGAGCGGCGCTAAGCACTCACAGCAGCTTTGTCGAAGATTGACCGGGCCGCCCTATCTAGCAAACCCGCAACCCGATCTTGTCAATCTTTAACAACCATTTTGCGCGGCACATTGGCCAGACATTCCGGCCCCGTGTCCCCAATGCGAATGCTTTCAGTAATCTCGAAGCCCCAATCGTCCATCCATAGGCCCGTCATAAAATGAAAGGTCATGTTTTCTTGCAAAACGGTCGTGTCTCCAGCCCGCAAAGACATGGTGCGCTCGCCCCAATCAGGCGGGTAGCTCACGCCGATGGGGTAGCCGGTGCGATTGTCTTTTGTAATGCCATATTTCTGGAGGACATCAAAAAATGCGCGGGCAATATCCTCACAAGTATTGCCGACCCGCGCCTTTTCCAGCCCAGCCTCCATACCTTCCAAAACCGCCTGTTCCGCATCTAAGAATCTCTGTGTTGGTTTGCCCAGGAACACCGTCCGTGACAGAGGGCAGTGATAGCGCTTCACAACCCCGGCAATCTCAAAAAATGTTCCCTCTCCCGACTGCATCGGTGCATCGTCCCAGGTCAAATGCGGCGCAGAGGCATCAGCGCCCGAGGGCAAAAGCGGCACAAGCGCAGGGTAATCCCCACCGGCGCCAATAGCTGGATCATAGCGCAAAGCAGCGTCATAGATATCAGCCACCAAATCACATTTACGAATGCCAGGTTCAACCTTTTCAACAATGCGCTCATGCATCCGCCCAACAATCTGCCCGGCCTGGCGCATCAAAGCCAATTCAGCTTCTGACTTTACCGCACGCTGCCAATTGACCAGACCCGTCGCATCGGTGAGCTGCGCGTTGGGCAGGTTGGCATGCAGCGCCATATAAGCAGCAGCCGAGAACCAATAATTGTCCATCTCCACACCAATGCGACCTTTGGCCAGGCCGCGATCGGTCAATTGCGCCGCCAGATAGCTCATCGGATGGCGCTCGGGAGATTGCACATAGTGATCCGGGTAACCGATGATATCGGAAGGCTCCATAAAACAGGTCCGCAGCGCGCCCTTGGCATCCTGTCCTCGCCCATACCAAATAGGAGCGCCCTCCAGAGGCAGGATCACGCATTGGTGGACATAAAATGACCAGCCATCATATCCGGTGAGCCAGTTCATATTCGACGGATCCGACACGATCAGCAGGTCAAGCCCGCGCTGTTGCATCTCTTGGCGGGTTTTGATGAGCCGCCGCTCAAACTCAGCGCGCGAAAAATTGAGTTTAGCCTGTGGCATCTCTGGCACTCCTATCGGGACTGTTTTGCAAAACTTATCAAAGCCCGCATCACTTTATATCCCAAGTCCGACATATTTTTGAATAATCACCCAAATGGCGCGGCATTGACACTCTGGCTCTTGAATTCTTTCAGCCGACCTGCGCCTATCGCCCCTAAGCGAATTGTTTCCAACAGGTAGGGTCAGCATGATCAGCCCCAAACACAAGCGCGGCGCATGACAGCCCAGCGCAGCCAAGCCACCATTGGCCTCACACTCGCCATTTTTGGCGCGCTTTTGTTGACGCCCGATACTTTGTTCATGCGCCTGTCGCAGCTCGATGGGCTCAACATGTTACTTTGGCGCGGCGGCCTCAGCGGTTTGGCCTATTTCATGATCTGGTTATGGATGCGCGGCCCGCGCGATCTGTCCAATATCTGGACCCGCAACTTTGCTATAATTGTTGCCTGTCAAACCGGTAATGCGGCATTATTCAGCCTCGCTATTGCCATCGCGCCCGTGACTGTTGTTCTGATAGGCGTGGCCACCGTACCAATTTTCGCCGCTATTTTGTCGCGCTTCATGTTGGGTGAAGCCCTATCAATGCGCACGCTTGTCACCGCCACGCTCGTCTTTTTAGGCCTATTTATCTGTGTGCTGGGCAGTGAGGACGGGCAAGTTAAGCTCGACCTCATCACGCTCATCGGTGCAGGCCTGGGGCTGGGCGTCGCCTTCAGCCTGGCGATGAATTTCACAGTAATCCGCAAAGACAAAGAGGTGCCCTTTGTTCTGGCCATCGCCGTTGGTGCCATTGCCGCCGCCGGGCTGGCAGCTTGTTTTATGACCACACTCGCATGGCCGCCTCTCCCACAGATGGCCGCGATTGCTTTAACCGGTATTTTCATCCTCCCGCTGTCTTTTGTGACCCTCTCTTATGCGGCTCGCTTTGTTCCCTCCTCCACCGTAAGTCTGATCATGTTGCTCGAAACAGTTTTGGGCCCTCTATGGGTTTGGTGGGGTATTGATGAGGCCCCCAGCGCCATGATGTTGATTGGCGGAGGCATCGTGCTGACCTGTCTGGCTGTTTTCTTGATCCTCGAGGGCCGCCGCGCCGGTTAAACCAT
>ERZ1039804.236-NODE-236-length-36244-cov-41.215397_pt1 | contig 36244 bp, 46 predicted proteins | sample MGYA00383089_ERZ1039804 | MGnify/ENA primary metagenome ERZ1039804 (study PRJEB29581, sample SAMEA5548359) | metagenome | biome: marine; feature: coastal; material: water | depth 1 m | study: Short-term variability in the microbial, nano- and picoplankton...
TTGTTGGGCGTTATTCATTTTATTTCTCCATTTGATTTAGGGATTTCCCTATTTGAGTTACCATAACTCATGGTCTTGCCATGAGAAGTTAGAGGGTGAGGCTTTCCCCTTTGAACCAAGGACAACAGTATCGCTGTCCCCGATGTCGCCGTACATTCTGTGGTCGTGCCACATATGTATAAAGTCAGGATGTCCCCACACACGTACAGCGGCAGTGTATTCTGCATCGGTGCGAAACCCTACAAAATGTATGTGCATGTTAAACTCCTAGTATCCGAGGCCGTGGCCAATGATTAGTAAGGCGTAGCCCCCACCGAATATGGCGAGGACTGCTAGTAAGTCTGCGATAAAATCCTTCATTACATGTCCAGACTTGGTAGTGCAGACAGAGCCGCATCGAGTTTTGCGCGTGTGTTTTCGCGTAGTGATGGTGACTTCTTGATACTATCAACAGTCAGAGGCGCACCATCGGCGTAGTGTAGTGCCTGTTCGAGTTGACGTTTCATGGCCTCCATCTGGGTGTCACCTGTCACGTTACATGTACCCAACATATCAGTCAGTGAGAGAGCTTGGTCAAACACAGTATCATACAGGCGGTTGCCCTTACCTTCCTCGTCCACGTCTAGCTGTCGGACAAGTCGGGTCAGGTTTGTATGTAGCCGCGTCCACACATCGTCCATCGCACCCTTGATCTTGAGGTTGAATGTATCGGTGTAGTTTGTGCGTAATGTCTGCATCGCTTCATGCGGCAGGTCGAGCCGCCAATCACCAGTGTTACCACCATCAGGTAACTGCTCATACGATAGACGGAACGCGAACTTATCACGGATAGCGTCACGCGTGGGATACTCGTCGCGGTTGAACATCGCGCCCAACTTGGCTTGCGCGTCCATGACTTTCCACTCGTACACATTGAGGAAGTCGTCAACCATGCGCCAACCTTCGTCGATCATTTCGGTCATAACTTCGTTGTACTTGAAATACTGCATGGTGGTGACGAGGCGTTGCCCATTGTCAGACCACGGCATTGTCATGCTGTAGTGTAGGTTACGCAGGTTACCTGCAAACTTTTGTAACGCGGTGAGTTCGTCACAATTACCAAGCAAGTTCTTGGTCACGTTAGCCACGCCCTTGTCCGCGGCGTTCATACTTGCCACATCGTCGGACGCTTTGTGGTCTTTCTTACGTGCTGTCCATATGGACATGCTAAGTTCCACAGTCATAGCAGATGAAGCAATGCTTGGCGCAGATGCCTCGGGGGTTTGAAATAGATCGTTCATTGTCTTTCTCCAATTTGGTTGTTTAGGGATTTCCCTAAATGGTTTAGGTTAGTCACTTTCAATAATCCTTACATTCACAGTAATGTTGGATACGTTGGCGAGAAGCCTCTTCTTTAGCCTTGCGCTCGTCGTGTACTGATTTGATTGAATGTTGGATTTCTCCGACAGGTTCACACCAATCACCACCACTGGGATCGGGTGCGTGTAGAGTTACACATAGAGTATCATTTTCTATAGTTAAGGTTACTTCCAACTCGCTGTCACCATTGTTAGGTTTGATAGATATACCCATAGGGCATTTCACTACGCTGTAGTTTTCGAACTTCATCATCATCGCACCTTCTGATTAAGATGTAGCAAGTCGTCCTTGCGAGTTATGAGAGTGTAGCCCTGCTTGGGGAGCGGTACTGTGCACCAACTGGCGCGTTGCTCCGTGGCTTGGTATTCACCGCAGTCTAGGCATACGTTGTAACCCAGACGCGCACGACGAACGCTGTAGTATTCGCCGCAACCTACACACTCAGGAATATGAGATTTACGTGGCATTGTTTGACCTCCATGTTGATTTAGGGATTTCCCTAAATGGTTGATTGAATGAACAGGGCGAACAGCCCCATTAGGTAAGAAACAACTCCGACCATACATATAACATAACACAAGTATCGAGGAATGTCAATACGTGTCAAAAACTATCGTGTGAGGGGTAAACGTTGTATGTACCACCATGTACCACCACGTAGGTCTGTAAGCCATTGATATTAAACGAATGTAGCAATGTAGCATTTGTACCATAACGGTATGTATAGATTCTTTTAGGCCAGAGACCCCCTCTCTTACTCTTCAATAATAAGAAGATATATATACTTATAAAAGTGGTACAAATGCTACATTCCTTTGTTTTCAATGACTTAGCCCCCATTTGCAGTGGTACACGAGTGGTACAAGTGATACATTGCTTTGTTTTCAATGACTTAGCCTTTGCGCAGGGCGTCACGCTGTTGGGATACTGGTATCGAGGTATTTAGGGAAGTCCCTAAACGTGACGGGGTGTTGTGTTACCCACATGGTACATGGTGAAACGTGCTAGGGCGTAGCGCAACTGGGATACTGGTATCAAATCATTTAGGGAAATCCCTAAACAAAAAAAGACCCGCCGAAGCGGGTCAGGTGAAGCATTATGGTATGATGCAGTGTTGGTATAGCACATAACGTATCAGGGCGCAACATGCAGTGGCGTTACGCAAATGGGATACTGGTATCATTGGACATAAAAAAATGGCCACTCCAATTAAGGAGTGACCGAGTAGTTTTATCTTTTGATCGATAGTGTGTCGAATACTGTAAGTATTGCCTTGCGCGTTGGTGTATAATCTTTACCCAACTCAACACTGTTTTTCTCAACCCAATTCTTTACGTTGGTTATGAGTTGATCGCGCATCTCAATGGTTGTTTTGGTGTCAACACTCTTTAACGAGGCCTTGCCATTCTCAACCGCTTCGATCTTGCCAAGATTGCCTTTGGTATCATCAAACAACTTAGGCTCTTGTCTAAGCATCAGTTGGTTCTTTAGGTCTTTAATCTCCGCACCAACGGCCATTGTATCGTGGTCGCGTTTCTTGCCTTTCAAGATACCTTCAAACAACTCTTTCAGTTGAGTATATGCTTCAGGGCTAGCAGTTGATTTACCAGAGGCCAGATTGTTCTTGGTAGGTGAGACAGCATCCGTCCAACGCATGTGTTGCTTTACTGTATCCATATGCTTTGAGAATGTATCCTCTGCACCTAGCTTGCCACCCCATGCTTTTTTGATAGCGTCGATTGCTTGTGTATTCATTGTAAGATTTGACATTGTATTGTCTCCATAAAAAATCGTAGGTCTTAATAGCTTCATTGCCTGCCTTCGATATAATCTTTATGCCATGATATAACGTGTTATACAATAGATAGAACCGCACTAGATGATACTATATGGCATTAGATACCATTTAGGGAAGTCCCTAAATTGACCATACGTTGACCATACCCTACCCCCACCCCCCGCGCTGTCATGTGGGACTCCGTGTTACGTGTAGTAATACTAATATGGACAAATAAATTGCTATTTTTTGAAAACCCCCCACCCTTTTTTCAAAACCCTTGATAAAAAATTTTTTGTACCCTATTATTACATTATCGGTTACCAACCTGCGACGTATTATGACAATGAATGCCACTCCAGAGCTAGGAATACCCCTAGAAGATGAGGTTAAGAAGATACCTCTACCAGAGCGTGCATCAGCGCTGGGCAAAACCGTTGACGAATTAGAGAAGTACGGTGTTGATCTCGAACCTGACGAGGTAGACAAAGAAGTTGCGGCGACTTTAGCCACAGCATACGCGCAAAACCCTGATAAAACGTCCAATAAAGTAACAAATAAACGTGCTGCGGCCCTAACACCCGCGTCTGTGCGCCTAACGAGCAATATTATCGACGAGTTTAACCACTCTGTTGTCGAATCTTCCAAACAATTACGTAATTTGGTGACCAATAAGCTCGTGATTGAGTCCGAAAACCCTGATCCTCGTGTGCGAATGCGTGCACTGGAGCTTTTGGGTAAGATTTCAGACGTAGGATTGTTCACCGAAAAGTCTGAAGTGACGATCACGCACCAAACCACCGACGACATCAAGGAAAAACTACGTAGCAAGCTCGCAAAACTGGTAAATCCAGAGCCTGATATCGAAGATGCGGTGGTTTTAACGCCTGAAGACCTAGATGTAGACAAAGAATTTGGGTTTGACGACGATGAATGATAGTTTAAACTTCAACGAGGCCGATATTGAGGCCATGCTAGCTAACTTAGACGCGTTTAGCACTGAGGAAGTGGCTGAAATTGACCGTATGGTGGACGAACTCCACACGAGAAGCACTAATAAAGCCGCGTATGATGACCTCATAGAGTTCTGCAAGATGATGATGCCTGATTTTATAGTAGGTAAACATCATCGCATCCTTGCAAACATGCTAATGGGTATCGAACGTGGTGATAAAGACCGTGTTTGCGTGAATATACCCCCTAGACATGGTAAATCACAGCTTGTTTCTATCTTTTATCCTGCGTGGTTCTTGGGTAGAAACCCGGGTAAGAAGGTTATGATGGTGTCACACACCACAGACCTAGCGGTAGATTTTGGGCGTAAAGTACGTAACCTGATCGCTACAGATCAGTATCGTTCGATATTTCCTACAGTTCAATTAGCACAGGATAGCAAGTCAGCAGGGAGGTGGAACACAAATGTGGGGGGCGAATATTATGCGTGTGGTATTGGTTCTGCTCTGGCTGGCCGTGGCGCTGACTTATTGTTGGTGGACGATCCACATTCTGAGCAAGATGTAATTAACGGGAACTTTGGTGTATTCGAGAAAGCCTATGAGTGGTTTACATTCGGTGCTCGTACACGTCTGATGCCCGGAGGTCGTGTAGCAATTATACAAACGCGTTGGCACATGGATGACCTAACAGGTCGTGTTGTGCGTGACATGACACAGAACGAACGTTCCGATCAGTACGAAGTGGTGGAGTTTCCTGCCATATTAGACGTACGCAACAAGAAAACTAAGAAAGAAGTGCAGAAACCTCTGTGGCCTGAGTTTTTTGATCTTGAAGCCCTCCTCAGAACCAAAGCGTCAATGCCTACGTTCCAGTGGAATGCACAGTATCAGCAGCAGCCAACCGCAGAAGAAGCAGCTATTGTTAAGCGAGAGTGGTGGCAGGAGTGGACACACGAGCAGCCTCCGTCCTGTGAATATATTATCATGTCGCTTGATGCCGCAGCCGAGAAGCACAACCGTGCAGACTATACAGCGCTTACCACATGGGGTGTTTTCTTGAACGAGGAAACCAATGCTTACAATATTATATTGTTAAATAGTATAAAACAGCGTATTGAGTTCCCAGAGCTTAAACAACTCGCAATGGAAGAGTACCAAGATTGGGAACCAGACTCGTTTATTGTGGAGAAGAAAAGTTCTGGGGTGGCCTTGTATCAAGAGATGCGGCGTATGGGCTTACCTATATCGGAGTATACCCCTCACAGAGGGTCAGGAGATAAGACGGCACGCCTTAACTCTGTAGCAGACATAATAGCGTCTGAACTTGTGTGGGTGCCGCAAACTAGGTGGGCAGAGGAAGTAGTGGAAGAGATTGCAGGATTCCCGTTTATGAGTAATGATGACCTCGTGGATTCGACGGTTATGGCTCTGATGCGGTTCAGGCAAGGTGGCTTTATCCGACTACCCACGGACGAACCAGAAGAACCCCGATACTGGAAACAGCGCAGCGGCGGATATTATTAAGAGGTAAGCTATGGCTATTGAAAAAGGAATATTCTCTGCCCCGCTCGGGATAGATGAACAATTTACAGATATGGAAGAAATGGAAGTCCCCGAACTGGAGATAGAAATTATTGATCCCGAGGCTGTAACCCTATCCGATGGGGGTATGGAGGTAACCATAATCCCCGGTACGGAAGCAGATTTTACCGAGTTCGGTGCCAACCTAGCGGAAACTATGGATGACGGTGATCTATCCTCTCTGGCGGACGACCTAATGGGACAAGTACAGTCTGACATAGATAGCCGCAAGGATTGGGCGGATACGTTCGTTAAGGGTCTGGATGTGCTGGGCTTCAAGTACGAGGAACGCACAGAGCCATGGGAAGGCGCGTGTGGCGTATTCTCTACTGTGCTTGCCGAGGCCGCGATACGTTTCCAAGCAGAAACAATGTCTGAAACGTTCCCCGCTGCGGGACCAGTAAAGACAAAAATCCTTGGGGAAGAAACCAAGGAGAAGGAAGAAGCCGCATCACGCGTGAAGGCGGACATGAATTACGAGTTGACGGAGCGTATGGTAGAATATCGCCCCGAACATGAACGGATGTTGTACAGCCTTGGATTGGCTGGGTCGGCATTCAAGAAGGTATACTTTGACCCTAATATGGGTCGTCAGGCGGCTATATACATATCTGCGGAGGATGTCATCGTACCGTATGGTGCGTCAAACATTGAGTCTGCAGAACGTGTTACGCATATCATGCGTAAGACAAAGAACGATCTGAAGAAATTACAAGCTGGTGGGTTCTACAGGGACGTAGACCTTGGTGACCCCGAAGCATTTCACACTGACATAGAAGAAAAGAAAGCGGCAGAAGGTGGTTATTCGTTAACCAATGATGACCGCTACGCTATCTATGAAATCCACGCTGACCTCTTGATTGATGGGATTGATGATGACGATGGGATCGCTCGTCCGTACGTCGTCACTATAGAGCGTGGCAGTGGCGAAGTGCTGGCGGTCCGTAGAAACTACGAGGAGGGTGACCCCTTAACTCTCAAGCGCCAGCACTTCGTTCATTACGTATACGTGCCGGGGTTTGGGTTTTACGGGCTTGGCCTCATACATATTATTGGCGGTTACGCTAAAGCAGGAACTTCCTTGATACGTCAGCTTGTTGACGCTGGTACGCTCTCCAACCTCCCGGGAGGGTTAAAGTCCCGTGGACTACGTATCAAGGGAGACGATACACCTATAGAACCGGGTGAGTTTAAGGATGTTGACGTGCCATCAGGTAGCATCCGTGACAACATCATGCCTCTCCCGTACAAGGAACCTAGCCAGACCCTTCTCGCCCTCTTGAACCAGATTACAACAGAAGGACGTAGACTAGGCGCTATTAGCGATATGAACATCTCGGACATGTCGGCTAACGCTCCTGTGGGCACTACACTAGCACTCTTGGAACGCACACTTAAACCTATGGCTGCGGTGCAAGCACGCGTGCACTACACTATGAAGCAGGAGTTTAAACTCCTCAAGGCTATCATGGCCGAGTATGCGCCCGCAGAGTACACGTACGTGCCTGTGAGAGGTGAAGTGTCCGCCAAGCAGGCTGACTATATGATGGTCGATGTAATCCCTGTGAGCGACCCTAACAACTCTACGATGGCACAGCGTGTGGTACAGTACCAAACCGTACTACAGATGTCTGAGAAGGCACCGCAGATATATGACCTGCCGCAGCTACATCGCCAGATGATAGAAGTGTTAGGCGTGAAGAACGCGGATAAGCTAGTACCTACGAAGGATGACGCGAAGCCTGCGGACCCAATAAGCGAGAACATGGACGCACTTGTCGGCAAACCGATGAAAGCGTTTATCTACCAAGACCACGAAGCCCACATCGCTACGCACACATCGTTTATGCAAGACCCGATGATGGCGCAAATGATCGGGCAAAACCCGCAGGCAAAACAGATTATGGCGTCTCTACAGGCGCATATTGCCGAACACCTTGGTTTCGCCTATCGACAAAAGATAGAAGAGAAACTAGGCGTACCACTACCCGCTCCGAACGAGGAGATGGACGAGGATATGGAAGTACAACTGTCACGTCTGGTTGCGGACGCAGGCAAACAGCTTACACAGGCAAATCAGCAGCAAGCAGCGCAGCAGAAGGCTCAACAACAGCAGCAAGACCCAATCATACAGATGAAGCAGGCGGAACTGCAGGTCAAACAGCAAGAGCAGCAGCGTAAGATGGCTAAAGATCAGGCGGATAGCGCCTTGCAGAAAGAAAAACTTAACCTACAGAAGGCCAAGGATGCTACGTCCTCTATGTTAGATGCAGAGCGTGTGAAGATTGAACAGGCCGAGGTTGCGATAGAAGCAGAAGAAAAAGGCGTAAAGTTAAAGCAGGCCACGCGTGCCGAGCGTAACAAGACAAGCCTTGAAGCTGCGCGGATGTTACAGTCCACACAAAAACCTAAAAAGGAGTCATAATATACCATGGCAAAAACCGTCTTTGACGTGCTTAAAACCAAACTCGAGGGTGATAAATCCTCTGCACAAGAATTTCTTGGAACAGGAGGAGCAAAAGACTTCTCTCAATACAAGGAGGTTGTCGGCTTAATTCGGGGTCTCGAAGCTGGCATTAACTACGTGGAAGACCTTGCGAAGAACTATATGGAAAACGATGATGACTGAACAACCAGTTAAAATCAGCGACGCTGAATTGGAGCTACAACTCCCAAAACCCGTAGGCTACCGCGTACTCGTAGCGCTACCACAACCAGAAGAAACCATATCAGGTACTTCTATTATCAAGACAGACACTGCTAAAACTCAAGATCACATTATGTCTATTATTGGACTTGTTGTGGACATGGGGTCAGCCGCATACGGAGACAAAGAGCGTTTCCCTGACGGACCGTGGTGTAAAGAAGGTGACTTTGTAATGTTCCGAATGAACTCGGGCACAAGGTTCACTATTGGTGGTGTAGAGTATCGGTTGATGAATGACGACTCTATTGAGGCAGTCGTTGCTGATCCAACCGGAATACAGAGGGCATAAATATGGCATTTCAAAAAGTAGAATTTGAGTTTCCTGAAGATGAAACTGACAACGCAATGGCTATTGAGGAGACGAGTGCAGTTGAAATTGACATCACTGGGAAGAAAACTGCAGAAGATTTTGCAGCAGATGAGGCACCAGAGGCTAAACCGGAAAGCAAAAAGGGTAGTGATGATGACGACCTTGAAATTGAGGTTGTTGACGATACGCCGAAGGCTGACCGCAACCGTAAGCCATCCGAGCCACCTGAAGATGTTACTGATGAAGAACTTGAGAAGTATTCTGACCAAGTTCAAAAACGTATCAAACATTTTACCAAGGGTTACCATGATGAGCGCAGAGCTAAAGAAGAGGCTCTACGTGAACGTCAAGAACTTGAACGTGTTACTCAACAGCTTATGGAAGAGAATAAGAAGCTAAAAGGTAACGTCAACAAGAACCAAACGGCGTTGCTTGAGCAGGCTAAGAAAAACGCAGCTATAGAAACTCAAGCCGCCAAACGGTCATACAAAGAAGCGTACGAGTCTGGTGATTCAGAAGCTGTGCTTGAAGCACAAGAAAAGTTAACATCTGCTAAGTTAAAGTCCGATAGGTTAGCAAACTTCAAATTACCTGCTTTACAGCAAGAAGAAACTCCTGTACAACCAGAACCAGAACCCGCCCCGGCAGTACAGGTCGATAATCGGGCCGCAGATTGGCAAAAGAACAATTCGTGGTTTGGTAGCGATGATGAGATGACGAGTTTAGCGCTGGGGTTGCATAATAAACTTGTCAAACAGGGCGTAAGCCCGCAAAGTGATGAATACTACGAGACGATAGACTCTCGTATGCGCCAAGTATTCCCCGATAGTTTCGAGGATGCTGAACCAAAGCGAAAGACACAGGTAGTGGCACCCGCAACGCGGAGCACAGCCCCTAAAAAGGTAACACTGACCAAGACCCAAGTTCAGCTCGCTAAAAGGTTGGGGTTAACCCCTCAACAATACGCCAAACAGGTTGCATTAGATATGAGGAAACAAAATGGCTGAGAATCGGATTAACCGTGAATTAGATACTCGTGAACGTAAAGTTCGCAAAAAGGCTTGGACGCGCCCTGAGGTGCTGCCATCCCCTAATCCCGAGCCGGGGTACGACTTCCACTGGGTGCGTGTGAGTACGCAAGGTCAGGTCGATGCCACAAACGTTTCTTCAAAACTGCGTGAAGGTTGGGAGCCTGTAAAGGCAACAGATCATCCAGAAATTACTATCGTTGCGATTGAACAAGAACGTTTCAAAGACAACATAGTTATTGGTGGTTTGATGCTGTGTAAGGCTCCGAAAGAGATGATTGAAGAGCGGAACGCCTACTACAATGAACAGGCACAAGCTCAGATGACATCTGTGGATAACAGCCTTATGAGAGAAAATGATCCTCGTATGCCGTTGTTTAATGAGCGGAAGACGAAGGTTACTTTCGGTAAAGGAACTTAATTTTAGGAGCTTTAGATGGCTTATCCTTCTGTTAGCGGACCTTATGGTCTGGTTCCAGTAAAATTACTAAGCGGCACTCCCTTTGTTGGGGGCGTGTATCGTCAAATGAATATTGCTAGCGGTTATGCTACTAGCATTTTCTTTGGTGACGCCGTTAAAGTGGTTACTGGAGGCACCGTTGAGCGTGATACGTTCGACGCTGCAATGACACCTGTTGGTGTTTTCATGGGTTGTAAATACACTGATCCAAACTTGGGTTATGAATTATACAGCCAATCTTATCCCGCGGGCACAGTTGCAAGCGACATTCAGGCTTACGTAGCAGATGCTACTGACCTGTTGTTCAAAGCCGCTGTTGTTTCTTCGGGTACAACTATTGGTGATTTAGCACAAACTGATATCGGCGCAAACGTAGCAGGCGTAGACAACACAGGAGACTCGGCTTCGGGTAACTCGCGTGGGGCTATATCTGATACATCAGCAACTACTAGCACGTTGCCGTTCCGTATCATCGGTTTGGTCGAAGAAACCAAAAACTCAAGTGGTGGTTACACTGAAGCCTACGTTAAATGGAACGCAGGTCATCAGTATAACAACACCACTGGCGTATAAGGAGATTAAATAATGGCTATTTCACGCGCCCAGCTACTTAAAGAGCTGCTCCCCGGCCTGAACGCATTGTTCGGAATGGAATACGCAAAATATGGCGAAGAACACGCTGAAATCTTTGAAACTGAATCGTCAGATCGGTCTTTTGAAGAGGAAACTAAACTATCCGGTTTCTCAGCAGCGCCAGTTAAAGGTGAAGGTTCCGCGATTGAGTATGACAATGCTCAAGAAGCATGGACTGCACGCTACACACACGAAACAGTTGCAATGGGTTTCTCAATTACTGAGGAAGCTATCGAGGATAACTTGTATGACTCATTGTCATCTCGTTATACTAAAGCACTGGCTCGTGCGATGGCGTACACGAAGCAAGTTAAGGCTGCAGCAATCCTTAACAACGCCTTCGCCGCAGGCACCACATATGGTGACGGTAAATCCTTGTGTGCTACCGATCATCCATTAGTATCTGGTGGATCAAACTCCAACACGCCAACAGTAGCGGCTGACCTCAACGAGACATCTCTTGAAGCATCCGTTATTCAGATTGCGGGTTGGACAGACGAACGTGGTTTGCTTATCGCATCACAGCCACGTAAGTTGATTATCCCACCAGCACTACAGTTCGTGGCAACTCGTCTCCTAGAGACAGAAGGTCGTGTCGGCACTGCCGATAACGATTTGAACGCACTACGCAATAACGGGTCAATCCCTGAAGGCTATGCGGTCAACCACTATCTGACAGACACTAATGCGTGGTTCTTGATGACTGACGTACCAAATGGTCTGAAGCACTTCACTCGTGCGCCTATGGCGACTTCGATGGATGCTGATTTCGATACAGGCAATAGCCGCTACAAAGCCCGTGAGCGTTACAGCTTCGGTGTATCTGACCCACTAGGTATATTCGGTTCGCCCGGAGCGTAAAGCAGGTCACATAGACTATGTTAGGGGTCACTTCGGTGGCCCCTTTCTTTTTGTTGACATATTATGTTATGTAGTGGTATGTTATTAATTATCGGGAATATCCCGTGAATCTGACAGGCCCGACTGACGACATGCAGACAGATTCACTTAACTCGCATGTGAGGACATATTCATGGCGAACACCACTTTTTCAGGTCCAGTGACCTCTACCAACGGTTTTGTTGGTGATATTAAAGTCCCAACCTATACCGTAGCTAACGCTCCATCTGCCGCATCTGCGGGTGCAGGCACAGTTGTATATGTTTCAAATGGCGCGGCTGGTTCCGCTATCTTGGCTTTCTCTGACGGAACAAACTGGAAGCGTTCTGACACTGGTGCTACAATCGCAGCAGCGTAAGGGGGTGAAGCATGAGTGATCGGTTTCAACCTCCAAGCAAAGAAGAACTAGCGGCCCGAGGAATCGGTGTTGTTAAAGTTCGTGCACGAAAAGAAGACGGCACGCTTAAAGCGGATGATCCTTCTACACCTGATGTAAATGAGGCGTGGGAAGAGAAACCAGCTAAAAAACGTGGTCGCCCTTCAAAAAAGAAGGAATAGCATATGTCTTCTGATGTATTAACCAAACGTGTAACTGGTACGGGTTCGTTGGCTGTAGGCCCAGCGCGAGTACGTCAGGTACAAGTTTTAACAAACAGCGGTGGCGCAGGACGCCTTACACTTACTAATGGTAGTGGTGGCACAACTGTATTAGACCTAGATTTTCTGGCGTCTGATTCGCATTCTGTAAATATTCCTGATGACGGTATTCGTTGTAGTTCAGACGTATATGTTTCTGCGGCTACAAACATTACTGCCATCACGTTTTTCTATAGTTAGGAGCGTGTTATGCGGGCATATTATAAAAAAGGTGGGAGCGTAAAATCTCCCGCTTGGACTCGCAAAGAGGGTAAAAGTAAGTCTGGTGGGCTGAACGCTAAAGGCGTTGCCAGCTATCGAAAAGCTAACCCCGGCAGTAAGTTGAAGACCGCTGTTACCACAAAACCTAGCAAGTTGAAAAAAGGTTCTAAAGCTGCCAACCGACGAAAGTCCTTCTGCGCACGTATGAAGGGTATGAAGAAGCGTAACACAAGCTCAAAGACGGCTAACGATCCTGATAGCCGTATCAATAAGAGCTTGCGAAAGTGGAATTGTTAGATGACTATATCACGTACATCAATGCCTAAAGAATTAACAGGGAATAGAACTATGAACATGAAAAAGAAAAAATCTCTAACTCAAATGCCGGGTGACAGTAAAAGACAGCGTCGCGATGTAAATATGACTAGAGAGCAAGAAAATCGTCTAGCAGATCAAGCTAACCAAATGCGTGGAAAGACTAAACGCAACGAAGATCGTATGAATATGCCTTCTATGATGAAAAAAGGTGGCAAGGTCAAAAAGATGATGGGTGGTGGTAAGATTCGCGGTTACGGCATGGCTCGTGGCGGCAAAGTTTGTAAGATGCGCTGATGCGTAGGTATTACAAATCCAGTAGCTGTGGCTGTTCTAAATGTAGCAAAGGTTACAAAAAGGGTGGCACTGTCAAGGATGCGTGTTACCGTAAGGTGAAGGCAAGTTATAAGGTGTTCCCAAGTGCGTATGCGAGTGGGGCCATTGCAAAATGTAGAAAGAAAAAGGCGGGCAAGTAATGGCTGTTCGCAAAACCGCAAAGGGCGCTGCACTAAAGCGTTGGTTTAAGGAAGACTGGAAAGATGTTAAGACGGGCAAGCCGTGTGGTCGTAAAAAAGGTGAAAGTCGTAGTACACCGTACTGTAGACCATCTAAACGAGTTTCTAGTAAAACTCCAAAAACTAGCGGGGAAATGACGAAGGCTGAGAAGAGTAAGCGTATAGCGCAGAAAAAGCGTTTAGGACAACCAGCGGGCAAACCCAAACGTGTAGCCCCGCTAAAGAGGCGTAAGAAATGACTACATCAGGTACCACAGCGTTTGACATGGACTTCACCGATATAGCGGAAGAAGCGTGGGAGCGTGCGGGACGTGAGATGCGTTCAGGATATGACTTACGCACTGCGCGGCGTTCTATGAACCTGATGACTATTGAGTGGCAGAACCGCGGTATTAACATGTGGACCATTGATTCTGGCACTATAAACCTAGTAAAAGGCACTACACAGTACACACTGCCAGCGGATACTATTGATTTGCTTGAACATCAAATACGTACTAATAGTGGTAATACTACGACACAATCTGATCTTAGTATAAGCAGAATTAGTGTTAGTACGTACGCATCTATACCTAACAAGTTAACACAAGGTCGCCCTATACAGCTTTATGTGGAGCGTTTGCGCGACGCACCAAAAGTAAATGTTTGGCCTGTACCCGATAACGATAACTACGTGTTGTATTACTGGCGTATGCGACGCATTGAAGACGCTGGGTCTGGAGTTCAAACGGCAGATATGAACTTCCGCTTTTTCCCGTGCCTCGTTGCGGGGTTAGCATACCACATTTCTATGAAGATTCCTGAGTTAGTAGATCGTATTCCTATGTTGAAGGCTGTGTATGACGAACAGTTTGAGATGGCCGCGGGGGAAGATAGAGAAAAGACCGCTGCACGTTTTGTGCCTAGAATAGGTAGGATTGCGTAATGACGGATAGGTTTGCATCAGGTAAAAAAGCGTTAGCGCTCTGTGATGTGTGCGGGTTCCAGTACAAGCTACGAGAGCTAAAGAACTTGTTTGTTAAGGGGCGTGACACCAATATAAAGGCGTGCCCCGAGTGCTGGAGTCCCGATCACCCACAGTTAAAGTTGGGTGAATTTCCTGTTGATGATCCGCAAGCTATACGCAACCCACGCCCGGATCAAAGCCTAACCGCGTCAGGTGATACCAGTAGTAGAGCTATACAGTGGGGGTGGAACCCTGTAGGTGGTGGTGACGATCCATTTAAACTTGTACCTAATACGTTAGTTGGTGCTGGATTTGTGGGTATTGTTGTTGTAAGTATAACATAGGAGGCGCATTATGCCTAAAGTTGGAAACAAAATGTTTGGATATAACGCAGCAGGTAAAAAAGCCGCTGCTAAAGAAGCAAAGAGAACAGGTCAGTCTATGCAGACGGGTTATAAAAAAGGCGGTAAGGTTAAGGTACGTGGCACGGGTGCGGCGATCAAAGGCTTGTACGCACGGGGGCCAATGGCATAAGTTATGAACTATACCGAGCTGAAAACCAACATAGAAGACATTTGTGAGAACTCGTTCACAGATGCCCAGCTCGCTATGTTTACTGAGCAGGCTGAACAGAAGATATATAATACAGTGCAGATACCTGCGCTACGTAGAAACGTTACTGGGTCTTTGACTACCAATAATAAGTATCTTAGCGTTCCTACAGACTTCTTGTACACGTACTCTCTTGCAGTGGTAGATGCTAATGGCGAGTACCACTACTTAATAAATAAAGATGTAAATTTTATCAGGGAAGCGTATCCTACACCTACATCAGTGGGGCTTCCAAAGCATTACGCTTATTTTGATGATAATTCCTTTATCGTAGGCCCAACGCCAAGCGGTGATTATACCGCAGAGCTTCATTATGGGTACTACCCCGAGTCTATTGTTACGGCCAACAATACATGGCTCGGAGACGAGTTTGATTCTGCGTTGTTAAACGGCGCATTAATTGAAGCTATCCGGTTCTTAAAAGGCGAACCGGATATAATTCAGAACTATGAAAAGATGTACTTGCAATCCATAGCTTTATTAAAAACGCTTGGGGATGGTAAATTACGTGAAGACGCCTATCGCTCGGGACAGTTCCGAGTGCCAGTAAGTTAAAGGAGACTAGATATGGCTATAACACAGGCGATGTGTACCAGTTTCAAGCGAGCCCTGCTTGACGGTGAAATGGACTTTAGTGGCAATACAGCGCAAACGTTTAAAATTGCGTTATATACTTCATCTGCTTCCTTGGATGCGACTACCGCTTCCTATACTACTTCTAACGAGGTATCAGGTACAGGGTATAGCGCAGGTGGGAATACGTTGACTATTTCAACTAATCCAACAAATGGTGGGTCAGGGACTACCGTGTTTTTGAGTTTTTCTAACACTACATGGACCTCCTCCACAATTACAGCTCGTGGAGCGTTGATATATCAGTCAGGCGGGTCAAACCCTTCTGTGGCGGTGTTAGACTTTGGCGCTGATAAATCTTCTTCTAGTGGTGATTTTGAAATTCAGTTCCCAACGGCGGACGCTACGAGTGCTATTATTCGTATCGCGTAAATTATAAAGGTGATAGTATATGCCTGTTTTAAAAAATAGAGTCTATGTCTCGACGACAACTACTGGGACAGGCACGATAACTCTGGGTAGCCCTGTTTCAGGATATCAAAGTTTTGTGGACGCAGGAGTAACTAACGGTAATTCAGTTAGGTACACTATAGAAGACGGCATAAACTGGGAAATTGGTGCGGGCACATACACAGCTTCTGGCACTACATTGTCTCGTGGTCCAATTGACAGTTCAAGTTCGGGGTCTGCTATTAACTTATCAGGTAGCGCCCGCGTGTTCATTACCGCCGCTGCCGAAGATATATTACAACCGTCCAATAACCTGTCCGATTTAGACAACGCGTCCACTTCTCGTACAAACCTTGGGGTAGCCATTGATTCAGATGTACAGGCTTATTCCAACGTTCTTCAAAACACCACAGCGTCCTATACCACAGCGTTAAACACTAAACTTAGTGGAATTGAAACAGGCGCGGATGTAACAGACGCAACCAATGTAGCCGCCGCTGGTGCGGCTATGAAAGCTAACAATCTGTCCGACCTAACCAGTGCGTCCACTGCTCGCACGAACCTTGGGGTGGCTATTGGCTCAAACGTACAGGCTTATTCTAGCGTTTTACAAAACACCACCGCGTCTTTTACCACTGCGGATGAAACCAAGTTAGACTATATTACCGTCACGCAGGCAGTTAGCCTCGACCAAATGGAAACCGATATTGCTGCTCTTGAGAATGGCATGGTCTATAAAGGTGACTGGAACGCAGGTTCTGGTAGTTTCCCGGGCGCAGGTTCTGCTCAGACGGGTTGGTTTTACTACGTCTCAGGGGCAGGTACTGTTAACGGCATAACGTTCGCTATCGGTGATAACATTGTTGCGACAACAGATAATGCTTCTACATCAACATACTCAGGAAACTGGTCCAAGCACGATCAGACAGACGCTGTTCAAGCTGTTGTAGGTTTAACTGGCTCGATTGCAAAGGGTTCTCTCCTGTCTGCTTTAAACGTAGAGGATGGGGCGGACGTAACAGATGCGGGTAACGTAAATCCGCTTGTAGATGCTCACATAAACGTAAGCGGTGCGAGCAGTGGGCAATACCTTAACTGGACTGGTTCGGACTACGCTTGGGGCAGCATAGACACCTCTACCTTAATGCCTAAAGCTGGTGGCACGTTCACGGGTGATGTTACTTTCGATAGCGATGCCTCTCAAATAGTATTTGATAAAAGCCAAGACAGTTTGTGCTTCTTTTATGCAGCCGCACTTAAATTTGTTGATTCTTCGACAACCGCTACACGAAGCCGCATTCAATGGGATGGCACAAAGACGCATTGGGAAACCTTCAACAGTACTCGTGTAGACCTAGACGGTGATTTTAGGTTTATTGGTCAAAACAACTATAATCTCGAATGGGATAAGTCTGCCAACGCACTTGAATTTGCAGACAACGCCAAAGCAAAGTTTGGGTCTGGGGATGACCTGCAGATTTACCATGATGGGTCTAATAGCTTTATTGATGATAGCGGCACTGGCGACATTAGACTTCGTAGTAGCACTATAAAACTATTAGGTTATTTCCCGGGCGAAGACATGGTTGTTGCTACTGCTGACGGGTCTGTATCGTTACATTACAACAGCGATAAAAAGTTTGAAACAACATCAACAGGCATAGACGTAACTGGCAACGCTAACTTTGCAGATGATGGTAAAGCCATATTCGGTGCTGGGTCTGACCTACAGATTTACCATGATTCTGCAACAAACAAATCTCACATTACAGAAACTGGCTCTAGTCATTTAGTAATACAAGGCCAAGAAATACAGTTTAAGAATGCGGCTGGAACTAGCTTGTTAGATTTGAACGCTGCACAATGTGAGTTAAAGTTCAACGGCTCAGCGAAGATGGAGACAAACACTAACGGAGTATCTGTTTTTGGCAACGTAGCTGTATCAGGCACAGTAGATGGTCGTGATATCGCTACAAATATACCAGCCTCTCTAGGGACAGCAGGTCAAGTTCTTACAGTTAACTCTGGAGCGACTGCTGGTGAATGGGCAGATGCTGCTGGTGCGGCTGATGGTGTATTTTACGAGAACAACACCAACGTAACATCTGATTACACTATTACGTCTGGTAAAAATGCTATGTCAGCGGGGCCGATTACGATTGACAGTGGCGTAACAGTAACAATTCCTTCGGGTTCAGCTTGGACGGTGGTAGCATGACGTTAAAAGTAGATACAATTACCAACTTAGCAGGTACGGGAGCACCGAATGTGACGGATGGAGTAACTGTCGGCGGTGCAGATTTAGCCTCAGTAAACCAGATGGAATATACTTCATCTGCGGAACCGCCTGAACAGCCCGCAAACGGCGCAGTTTGGTGGAATACTGGTGATGAGAAGATGTTTCTTTATGTCAACGATGCTTGGTATGAGATTGATTACAGTATGCCTCCACCGGGTATGCTTGGAGACAGGCAGGTTGTTGGTGGAGGAACGTCAACAGTTACAAGTATGACAAATGTCATACAGTATTATTCTGCTTCGTCTCCGGGCAACGCCTCCGATTTTGGTGATCTAACAGTCGGTAGACAAGACTTAGGAGCGTTTTCCAATGGCTCTAGAGGGGTTTTTGTGGACGGCGGAACAGGGAGCGGCAAGCAGAACGTTCTTGACTACATCACGATTGCTACTGCCGGAAACGCCACCGATTTCGGCGATGACTTAGTCGCTAGACAGTATATAGGCACTTGCTCAAATACAGTGTATGGCCTGACTGCGGGAGGTATTAGTACTACATTTGAGTTTACTATTTCTAGTACAACTATCGCTACAACAGGAAATTCGGTAGACTTCGGGGATTTAACTGCGAAAAGGTATTTTTTACGGGCTTGTTCTAACCTTACATATGGAGTGTTTGGTAACGGATATGCGTCGGGATCGTCAGATAACAACATCATAGATTACGTCACTATTAACACTCCGAGTAATGCGACCAACTTTGGGGACATGACGAAGTATAGCTGGTCTGGTTATGGAGCGTGTTCAAACGGACCTAGAGGGCTTTTTGGCGGGGGAACAGCACCGGGTGGTACTAGAAATCAGATAGACTACATAACTATCGACACCCCATCAAACGCCACCGATTTCGGCGATTTGACCCAAAACCGTAATGAAGTAGCTGGGAGTTCTGACGGAACATACGGGATTTTTGCTGGTGGAACAGCGGGTGGTACTAAATATAACATAATTGATTATGTGGTCATAGACACTTTAGGTAACGCTACCGATTTTGGCGATCTTCTTGTTGGACTAGAAGCCCACGCCGCATGTTCAGGAGGATAGAATATGAGTAAGTTTAACTCCGCGTCCATAGAAAACTCTTCGGGAGGCGCTCCTAGTTTTAGCCAAGGACTTACCGTCGGAGGTACGGACATCACCAGTTTGGTGACTTCAACGGAATATTACACCGGATCGTCAGCACCTACTTCCCCTGCAAACGGCGCGGTTTGGTACAATGGTACTATTACAAGTCAGTACGTTAACGGTATTTGGCTTATACTAACACTTACACCCGCACCAGCTATTTATGGCGACCGGGGTGTGTTTATGGGTAGCTCGGTTAACATGGACTACATTACGATATCCATACCGGGCAACGCCGCAGATTTTGGCGAATTATCTTTAGCGTTTTATTACTCAGGAGCTACTACAAACGGTTCACGAGGAGTTATGGGTGGTGGTAGTTCCGGCAGCGCACAGAACACTTTAGAATATTGGACTTTTGCTACTCCTAGCAACAGCACTGATTTTGGTGACTTAACTTTGGCTAGAAGCTACCCCACAGCAATGACAAACGGATATCGTGGTGTTTGGGCAGGGGGTTTTACGGGTGCGTATCAAAATGTTATGGACTACATTGCAATAGATACAACAGGTGACGCCACTGATTTTGGCGATCTTACAACAGGTAGAGAGAGTCCAGCGGCAGCGTCAAATGGAACTTTAGGGTTGATTTTTGGCGGCTCAAACGGAAGCGCACTTGCTTCTATTGATAAAATTACTATTGCTACAACGGCGAACGCCACTGATTTTGGCGGTGATTTGTTGTCTGCAACCCGACAACTATCTGGGGCGGGTAACACAGACAGATCATTGGTTGCGGGTGGTTTAGGTAACTCTAATGTTATTCAGTATGTAACACCTTCAAGCCCCGGAAACGCCATAGATTTTGGTAACCTTACGTCTGGTGGTGGGTATGTTGGGGGGACGGCAAATGATACGCGAGCCGTGTTTGGGGCTAGTGGTAATTCAAATATATTGAACTATGTGACGATTGCTACTCCGGGGAACGGCACCGATTTTGGAGATTTAACTGAAAGCCGAGCCAGTAGGTTTGCGGCGTCGGGGGATTAAAATATGAGTACATTAAAAGTAGATTCTCTCGGAAATGGTAGTTCCGCTATAGACTTTCCCAACAACGTACAAGCAGGGAATGGTTTCGTTGAGCGTGAGTATACTACTTCTGCAACAGCACCAAGTTATCCTAACGAGGGAGCTTTGTGGTGGGACACCGCGAACTCTCAACTAAAAATATATATTAACTCGGAGTGGGGCATCGCGACAGCGACTAAACGACCAGAGTTTTACGGAACATATGGCGTTGTAGGCGGGGGTTTTATTAACTCAGGCACTTTTGGGAATAACCAAATCCAACGATGGACAATATCCACCCCTGCAAATGCAACCGATTTTGGGCAACTTTCAAGGGGGACAGGTAGTTCAAATGGTATCGCGGCTGTGTCTAACAAAGATCGTATCTTGTTTTTTGGCGGGTCAAACGGGAATTCAACCGCTGAGTACATCTCTCCAACTACTCCGGGAAACGCAACTGCGTGGGGGGCTTCTTTGACAGATGGGTTAACGTATGCAGCAGGGGCGTCTAACGGCACTCGTGGATTGTTTATCGGAGATTTCAACAGTGGCAATGACGCACAGATATACTATTTTGCAGACATAGCTAACGCAGGCACTGCTACTATAGATTTTGGCGACTTGACCGTAGCTAGAAACCGTTCGTCTGCACTTTCTGACGGGTCTCGCGTGGTTTTTGGTGGTGGGTACGCAGGTAGTAACCCCGGATATAACACCATGGACTATGTAACTGCGGACACTACGGGCAATGCCACAGACTTTGGTGATCTTACAGTAGCTAGATATGCTTTAGGGGCGCTTGCCAATAGAACACGCGGAGTGTTTATGGGGGGTTACTCATCTAACCGCTTAGACTACATTACTGTTGCGACTACAGGAAACGCTACTACGTTTGGTAGTCAGTCTACAAGTCGTCAGGGCGCAAATGGCGGTGCAACTAACGGTACTAGGGGTACACAGGCAGGGGGTAACTCATCTAGTGTTATCGACTACTTTGAAATTGACACTCCCGGCAACGCAGTAGATTTCGGGGATATTCAACAACGTGGTGGTTCATATACAGCAGCAGGAGGTTAGATGAATAAATCTATCATTAAAAAAGAAGAGGTAGCGTTTAGTCTACCAGCAATGGCAGCGGACAGGATGAACCCTGCTGCGGTTGCTAAAGTGAACAAGCATCTAGCTGAGTTAGATGAGAAAACTCGTGCGTTTGATCGTAACAATAGCCAACACACGTTATCGCTAATGACGTTGACTATGTTAAACGGGCAGTCTCCTATGCGTATGATGCGTCAGGTGATGGCAGAAGTTGAGAAGCGTAAGATGGCGCTATCTGAATCGCAGGTAAACCATGCCGAAACGAGACAAAAAATAGAAGAGCTTGAACAAAAAGACGATCCTATTTCTGAGGCTAAACTACGCCACGAGACACATAGTCTAATGATGTTAGAGTCAAAAATAAATGGTTCGTTTAAAGACATCGCTACGCTGATTGACGCTTACGAAAACATAAAAGCAAAAAATGGCATAGATGACTGGGACGAAGAGACGTATGAAAAAGAAGAAAAGCGTCACCATGTTCGTCGTGGATTTGAGCTTATGTATCGTAATCTACTTGATGGTGGTCGAGCCAACACAGCTACAATCGAATATCTACAGCAGTATGGTGTTCACCCACAGGTATCTTTGACTGAAGTAAGTGGGTACATTCAACACACTAATAAACAAATTAATGAAGGTACAATACCTCACGGCAATGATCTTGAAAACTTTTTAGATCAAATGGCGGACAAATATTGCGCAGGTGTAGACGCGACAGCAGAGCGTTTATTTGGTAAAACTGAGTTCACAAACACGGAGTACATGCTCCGATTGGAGGCAAAAAATGATTCTTGAGTATATGCTAATCCGTGAAATGGGTGCTAAACGCATACCGTCATGGGTAGAAGAAGGTGGGTATTTTGTAAACCCAGACAACAATACAATGGTTGGGTGGTCGCCAGACCTTGCTGATCGGGACTACTATATTCCTGACAGTGTTACGGGGCTTACTCGCGCTGAGTTAAAAACTAGAATGCACGGTATTAACGATAACTACCCAATGTTAGATGATGAAGGCAATGAGTTACCGGATTCTGATATTGACGCGATAGTAGACACATGGTGTGACGACCACGGAGAGCCGTAAACTATGCTTGGTTTCTTTCCCCTTACAGGCGCACCACTAGCGTCTACATTTGAGCAAAACATTGCTCGTATATCGGGGGTGGAAGCTACCACTGCACTAGGCTCTATCACCGTAAAAGGTACAGCCTTAATAGAACCATCGGGTATTAGCGCCACAGGTGCCATAGGTTCTGTAAGTGTTGTAGGTACAGCCAACGTATCCTTAATGGGTGTCGCTGCTACTACCGGAATAGGCAACGTAAATATATCTGCAGATGCAAATGTCGCAGTTGTTGGTATATCCGTAACTACCGGACTTGGCACTGTAACTATTAAAGGCGCTGCGACTATAATTCCTACGGGACTAGAGCTTGCCAGTGCTATAGGAAATGTAACAGTAAGCGGTGCGAGTAACACTACTGTTAGCGGGGTGCAAGGCACAGGAGCTATCGGTGATGAAAATGTTGCTACCAATGTAGTTTTGCAAGTAGTTGGAAATCGTGCTACACTTACACTTGGCGATGTGGATGTAGCTATCAACATGCGTATGCAGGTAACAAGCGTGACAGCTACCGCAGAACTAGGTAGACTGCTCGTATGGCAAGATATAGATGATTCACAGACACCCAACTGGGTAGACGTGTACGACAAACAATGAGGCTAGTATGACAACGTATACACCATTATTAAAATTAGCTCTTCCTGTGCAGGGTGCTTTAGACGGTACGTGGGGTGACACAGTTAATAACAGTATAACCTCTATGGTGGATGAAGCCGTAGCAGGTAGGGTAGTTATAAACTCTTGGTCTGGTAACTCACACACACTTACAACTGCTAACGGTGCTACAGCAGAATCTCGTGCAGCCATACTGGAATTTACTGATACAGGCACAGCTTTAACGGGTAACGCTACAGTAATATGCCCATCCACATCAAAACTATACGCAGTAAAAAACTCGGTAGGTAACTCACGGTCTGTGACTGTTACTACAAGTGGGGGTACTGGTATCTCTGTACCTAACGGAGCTACAACTATTTTGTTTTGTGACGGCACTAACGTTGTTGAGGCTGTAACTAACACCAACACGTTATCTGTAAACGGTAAAACTATATCCCTAGCGGGAAATTTAACGACTGCTGGTGCGTACGCGTTGACCCTCACGTCCACAGGCGCGACTAACGTAACGCTACCAACAACGGGAACAATTAGTACGCTGGCTGGTACTGAGACACTAACCAATAAAACATTAACCGCACCTACAATAAACGGCGGCGCTATAACGGGAATAACCGATCTAGCCGTTGCGGATGGTGGTACAGGAGCGTCTAATGCGTCAGATGCAAGAACTAACCTTGGTGCGCTGGCTAATGTTGTTGAAGATACTACCCCGCAGCTTGGCGGAGATTTAGATGTTAACGGTAATAATGTAACGTTCGGTACATCCAACATCGCCCAGTTTGGTTCTGGTAACGAGTTAAAGATATACCAAGATGGGCAAGCATACATTAAAAATGCTACATCTAACCTTAATATTCAGTCGGATGCCGTTAACCTGCAGTCTATTACGGGCGCGGAAAACATGGTCACGGGCACAGTAAATGGTGCGGTTACTTTATTCTACGACAATGGTGCGCGTATAGCTACAAGTACCGGCGGAGTCACAGTAACCGGAGATATAGCGGTAACGGGCACAGTAGACGGTCGTGATTTGCAGGTTAATCTACCCGCAACTTTAGGCACCGCAGGGCAGAATCTTACCGTTAACGCTGCAGGTAACGCTGCGGAATGGGCTGATGCCAATATTGACGGGCGCTACATATTAGTTGCTACTACGTCTAACACTACACAAACTATAGCTACTATAGACGGCGGCGCGGGGTCTACAAGCAACCAAGTGTTTTTAGCTGTTAGCTCTGCAATCACTTTTACTGGTACGGCAATCGTTCGACAGCAGAGTAGTCAAGGTTCATCGGTATCTGCGTGGGATATCAAAGGCGTTGCGCGCAGGGAGGCTTCTGGTAACGCAGTTGTTGTGGATAGCGACATAACAGCAAGGACTAACAGTGGCGGGTATGGTATTGCTATATCAGCTTCGACTTCTGACGCAGGCGCACTTGAGATATCTGTAACTGGAGCATCGGCCAACCTAAAATGGGTTATTGATATACAAACTACAGAAGTGGACTATGCGTAATGGATAAAAGACAAACTACAGAAGTGGACTATACATAATGGATAAAAGAACTACCCACTCCGCACATCAACGTATTGATGGGTTGGAGAAAGAAATAGTAGCTATTAAAACTGAAATGGATATACAGTTTAAAGACTTATTTAACCGCGTCAAACGCCTTGAAGCTATTCTAATTGGGGCCAGTGCTTCTATTATAGCCCTGCTTTTGCGAATGAATATGATGGCCTAAGGAACTAAATTAAACATATAGGTGTAACATGGCTAATACCTTTGAAAAGATTTTGCAATACAAGCTCATGCCACGTTTTATGATGCTTGTTATGACTATTATGTATATTCGTGTTATCGAATGGGGAATTAGTTTGGACAACCTATCAACACAACAATCTGCCATGATTTCAGTGGTCAGTGGAGCTATGACGGGTACGATAGCCGTGTGGTTGGGGTCTGAGAAATGAGTATTTTTACCACTGCAATAGGGCCGTTAGCAAATCTTGCGGGTAGTTGGCTACAAGGCAAAGCTGATAAGAACGCCGCATCCGCAGAGTTGAAGCTCACAGAGGCGAAAGCGAAAGCTCAAATATTATTGTCTGAGAAAACAAGCGTTGCTGACTGGGAGCGCATCATGGCAGAGGGTTCTAAGTCAAGCTGGAAAGACGAATGGTTCGTAATTGTCCTGTCGATTCCCCTTGTTTTAGCGTTTATTCCGGGCACAGAAGGTTGGGTTGATAAAGGGTTTGAACAGCTTTCCAAAGCGCCCGACTGGTATTTTTATAGTTTAGGTATCGCAATTTCAGCGAGTTTTGGTGTACGCGGGGCAACCGCGATGTTTAAGAGGAAGTAATGGAAAATGTTAAATTACCGATAGCTTTAGTCGCTGCGATGGCAGTGCAGTTAGCAGGGGGCGTGTGGTGGGTATCTCAACAGGCATCTACTATATCTGGCTTGGAGGAGACTGTAAGCCAGTTAGGCTCTCGCATGGCCATTGAAGACAATATTAATCTAAAGCGTGACGTTGAGGCCAACGCCTCCGAGTTAAATCACGCGTTTGAAGAGATTGATGACCTGTGGGATGAGATTGCAGGTATGACAATGGCGATTGGTGCTATTAACAGTATTAAACAGCGCATTGCTGTCATGGAGAACGACCTAAAGTATATAACTCGGGACCATAATGGTATGATAGGCAGCAAATAAAATGGAGCAGACCATTGGCACATTCAACGGCACTAAAAATGTAGAGGTGAATACCCCTGCTAGCCAAGGTGATGTCCAAGCTGGTATAGAGTTTATATATCATATGCGGGAACACTTAATAGATGTTATCGTAGCTACCGTCTTTGGTCTTGTTATCTATGGGGTAATTTTGTTTATGAAAGCGAAAATCAAATGAGTAACGCGCTAAAACTATTACAAGAAAAGTGTGGGTGCACCGCAGATGGAGCGTTTGGCCCTAATACAGCACGCGGTATTGTATCACATTACGAACTGTCGCCAGAGCGCGGTGCGCACCTTTTAGGTCAGGTTGTGCATGAGAGTGGTACATTTCGTTATACTCGAGAGAACCTAAACTACAGTGCGGAGGCTATGATGAAGGTATGGCCTAGCCGTTTCCCTACTAAAGAAAGCGCAAAGCCGTACGAGCGTAACCCAAAAGCACTGGCAGAAAACGTGTATTTTGGTCGTATGGGCAATGATTCCACGAAAAAAGCCAGTCTATACATAGGCCGCGGATTTCTTCAATTAACCGGATATAACAACGTCAAAGCGTTTGCGGCTGACATGGGGAAACCTGAAGTCATCCAAGACCCTTCTCTGCTTGAAGAAGACTACGCAATGGATACAGCCATATGGTTTTTTGACTCCAACAAGCTGTGGAAAATATGCGATGAAGGTGTAAACGACGACACTATTAAACGATTAACAAAAAGGATTAACGGTGGGTATACAGGCTTAGATCACCGTATCAAAGAAACAAACAAGATATACGACTGGTTGGTATAACATGCCCCACTTTCAAAAAGGATAAATATATGCGCATAGAAAATGAACCTAAAACTTTAGAAAACGGTGCTGTAGACCCTGCACATGTAATACAGCAAGTGTGTGCTGCATGTGGGTACGACCTAGATGAAACAGAGTTAGCCGCAGATACCTGCGCTGATTGTGGAGCACCGCTTAACTTAAAACAACACGTAGCCATAAGCATTACTACGTTCCCTCCAGTATTAGCTGAAACATCATAGGTGCAACATGCCGTTCCAAAAACTTCTTTTTAAAGCAGGTATTAACGATGAACGTACAAGCTATTCTTCGGAAAGTGGTTGGTACAAAGGCGATAAAGTGCGTTTTCGTCAAGGATTTCCTGAAAAAATAGGTGGTTGGAACAGGATATCTACGTCTACGTTTCAAGGTGTATGTCGTTCGTTGTGGAACTGGGTTACCCTAGCGGGGTTCAACCTTGTGGGAGTCGGCACTAACTTAAAGTTTTATTTGGAACAGGGGGGCGCGTATAACGATATAACCCCCATCCGTGCTACTACGACCAACGCGGCCACTTTTGCAGCTACTAACGGTAGCACCACCATAACAGTAACAGATAATAGCCACGGTGCATCTGTTAATGACTTTGTTACTTTTAGCGGTGCAGCTTCGTTGGGCGGCAATATAACTACTACCATACTAAACGCAGAGCACCAGATAACGGAAATAACCAGCGGTAACACGTATACTATAACGGTATCTGCTACGGCTAATAGCTCAGACACAGGAAACGGTGGGGGTTCAGTAACCGCAGCATACCAAATAACTACAGGTCAAGCGTCAGTTGTACCCCTCACAGGTTGGGGTGCTGGTACTTGGGGTGGGGGTACTTGGGGTAACGGCCTTGCTTCTAACGAGGCCATACGACTTTGGAGCCAATCAAATTTTGGTGAAGACCTGTTGTTTGCTGTTCGCGGCGGCTCCATATATTATTGGGATGCTACAAACGGAGTATCCAGTCGTGGTGTAGAGTTAGCTTCACTAGGCGGTGCATCAGACGTACCAACTGTGCAAAACTTGCTTTTGGTATCTGATATTAACAGATTTGTGTTTTGTTTTGGGTGCAATAACCAAGGTAGCGCTACGCAAGACCCCATGCTCGTGCGATGGTCAGACCAAGAAAGCGCGGTAAACTGGACCCCTGCGTCTACAAACCAAGCAGGTGGGCTTAATTTATCTCGTGGAACTGAGATTGTAGCCGCCAAACAAGCCCGTCAGGAGGTTCTAGTTTGGTCTGACTCTGCGCTGTATTCTATGCAGTATGTGGGAGCACCTGCAGTGTGGGGCGCACAGCTCGTTGGGGATAACATATCTATTGCTTCTCAAAACAGTGTAGCCTTTGCCAACGGTGTTGCTTACTGGATGGGCAAAGATAAGTTTTATAAGTATGATGGTCGTACCCAGCCGTTACGGTGTGATGTAAAACGCCACATATTTAATGATATAAACACATTACAGTACGACCAGTTTTTTGCGGGTACAAGTGAAGCGTTCCATGAAATTTGGTGGTTCTACTGCTCCACAGGGCAAACAAATATTGATCGCTACGCCATATATAACTACCTAGAAGACACTTGGTACTATGGTTCTTTAGGGCGCACAGCGTGGTTAGACTCCGGTCTTAGAAACTTTCCGCTTGCAGCTACCTACTCAAATAACTTGGTCAACCATGAAGATGGTATTGATGATAACGAGACAGGGACCAACTCAGCAATTACCGCCAGCATATCTTCGTCACAGTTTGATATTGGTGATGGCAACAGGTTTGGGTTAGTGAGCCGTGTGCTGCCAGATATGACTTTTGAAGGTTCTACGACAGGCGCACCCGCAGCCACTCTTACACTGCAGCCTATGGCAAACTCAGGATCAGGGTATAACAGCCCACTATCTGAAAGCGGAAATAGTAGTGGTACTGTAACACGCAATGCTACGGCCCCAATAGAACAGTTTACTGACGAGTTGTACGTACGTGTTCGCGGACGCCAGATGGTGCTAAAAGTAGAATCTACAGCACAAGGAGTTATGTGGCAGTTGGGTACACCACGTTTGGATACTAGGCCAGATGGGCGGCGCTAATGGCTAACGAGATTGACCAAGTTGACCCACCTGCACTGCCGCTAGCACCTACTGTGTATGACAGACCATTTACAGATCAGCAAAGTAACGTTTTGCGTCTGTTCTTTAGACGCCTCACCAATGTACTTTCGACGTTAACGTCTACGGATGTTGGTGGTAAGTTTTTGTATAACCCCTGTGCAGCGTTCTATAGTACGCAGGATCAAACCGCGTCAGTGGTTAACACAGGATACGCAGTTACGTTCAATAATACCTCGTATAACAGCGCAGTTACCTTATCAAATAATAGCCGAATAAACGTGCAAAATCCCGGTGTATACAAGTTTGATGTTACACTACAGCTAGAACATAATAACTCTAGCGAGACTTCTGTAACTGTCTGGGAACAAAAGAACGGCAGTGCTATAACTTATTCAGGGCATATGTTTGATGTAAAAGGTAATGATGACTACATTATACACTGGGGGTTTACTGTCTCCTTGGTAGCAAATGACTACATAGAGGTCTATTGGTCAACGGGAGACACTCAGCTAAACTTGCACACAGAAGCTGCCACGTCACCGCACCCCGGAGTACCGTCAGCGTCTATAGACATCTCCTTTGTTAGCAATGTATAGTAAAAGCACCCTTAACAGATAGGTGCAAAGATGGATTTTTTAGAACTATTTGACGCTTGCGTCCGCGAAACGAAACCACACTTAGACGAATACACTAAACCTACAACACTAGATATTTCTCTTAAAGAAGAAGACATTGGGCTGGATAGCTTAGATGTTACACTTACTTTGGTGCTTATATCCGACATATACGGTATACCAGAAGCAGATGACTTTAACATACCCGTGGGTTCTTTGCGGGAAGTGCGAGATTATATGCTTGAAAACAAAAATAAAGACTTTGACTCAATAGAAGCCGCTATGGAGTCTGTCACATGATCTATTTATCTAAATTCTTCGGTACTTCAACTACGGATACAACGCTTGTTTCCGATATAGCATTTCCACAACGCGCACACATAATACCTTCTACTTTTAGGCGGGCTAAATCAGGACTAAAATACCCCCCTCACACATTACTAGAAACTGTAATTACTTCTGAAGCACTGGATTATGTAAAAGGTAATCCTGTAAAAGGTAAGACTGGGTTTATATTTGCTGCGGGTAACCAAGGCTGGATGGGTAATAATGGGCGGTATGATAAAGATGATACCGCGGAGTTGCACTATAAGGTAAAACTACCCTTTATTGTGCTAACAAACATATATGCAGGGCGAATTGCTAGTATGTTTCACGTACACGATCACGTATCTACGGACGCAAGCGCATGTGCATCTAGTTTAAAGGTTATGATGGACGTGCAAAATCTTATGAATAATTTTGGGTTTGACCGTGTTATCGTGCTTAGTGGGGAAGATGCAGTTAACAATCTCACGTTAGAGTTTTTTGGGGAGGCTGGAGCTAGTTTACAACACAAGGATGAAGACCATATACGACCCTCTGCTTTTGATAATTCCAACCAAGGATTTTTCTTGGGGCAAGGCGCTACACTTTGTATATTTGAAAAAGACCATGCAGGGTTAAACAACCCTAAAGCCAAGTTTTTAGGCGCATACACATCCGCCGAGGACAACACAAACCCTCTTGGGCAACGCCCCGACGGCGAAGGATACTCTAAAGCTATCGAAGGTTCCTTACATGTATCAGGAGTACGTAAGGAAGATATCAACGTGGTAAAAACACACGGCACGGGCACTGCGGTAAACAACAAGGCAGAAAAAGCCGCGTTAGAACGTAGCCTTGTAGATTTTATGGCTACATCATACAAACAACGTATAGGGCATACTATGGGCGCTAGTGGGTTATTAGAGACAGGACTGTTGCTAAATGACATGGAATGCGGTATTGTACCACAAATCCTCAACAGGACTGAAGACGATGACGTGTTCTTGTCCTACGATGCGCCAGCCCCACAAGGGCCATTTCTTAGTCTAGCTGCTGGCATGGGTAATATCTATTCCGCTGCAATTTTTTCTACGGAGGTGTAGGATGCAAACTGTTATAGATAGCAAACAAAAACCCTTACCAGCTCCCACAGTGATTTCGACTATGCTTGAAACCATTGATCTAAAAGGAGTAAACCCTGATGCCGCATTGCTTAGTATTGCTAAAGAGATGAATATGAAAGATGCGGACATGGTGCAGATAGGTAACACGGTGTTCCTTGGGCATCGAGGTAAAGGTAAGGACAAAGACCTTATGTGGGGGCGTGCGTTTAACGTTGATACTGCACAAAATTTTATAGCCAACGGTTTGCGGTATTTTACTTATATGCAACGAAAAGGTATAAAACGTTATGTTTCTGATTATGACGGAGATATATACGATAGCGCGTTTAAATCATGGAAACGGTACGCTGATAAAGCTGACACTAAGATTGCTGTAGGTCGTAAAGCTACTGGGGGATCAAGGGCGTATGTCACCTTGGGCGAACTACCCTTGAGCGGAGTAATTTAATATGGCGTTTGTTGCTAATGTTGTCGAAGGTGCGGTTGATGTCGTTGAGGATGTCGCTAGTGGCGCGGTTGATATCGTTGAGGATGTTGTCGGTGGCGCGGTTGATATCGTTGAGGATGTTGTCGGTGCAGTAGGTGACGCTGTTGATTGGGTTGTAGACGAAATAGTTGACCCTGTACTAAGCGGTGTTGGAGATGTTATTGACGCTGCATTAGATGACCCTATCGCTACTATTGCTAAAGTTGCAGCCGTGGCCACAGGTAATGCGTGGGCGTTACCCCTTATTGACGGTGCGGCTGTTGCAGCGGATGGTGGTGACTTAGGAGATGTAGTTAAAGCTGCCGCCATATCTTATGCTACAGGTAAGGTAGCAGGAGTTACTTCTAAGTTCGCCAACCCTGCCATAGCTAACGCAGGGTTTAACAGCACTGTAGAAGTTGCACTGCAAAAGGGTTTAGAAGGTGGTGTAAAATCTGCCACTGCTGCTGTTGTGTACGGACAAGACCCTCTAAAAGCCTTTGCTACAGGAGGATTAAACGCCGCGGTTGGCGCTACTCTTGGTCAAGTAGCCGATAAAATAGACGCAAAATTTGAAAACTTCACAGGTGGTATAGATGTTGAAGGCAACCCAATTATCGGTGGTTGGGAGAAACTTCAAGATGGTGTTAAAGACAGTATTACTGCGTCTATCACTGCAGAACTTACAGGTGGTGAAGTTTCCTCTACACAACTCGCAGGTATAATTGGTAAATACAGCGGCGTATCCGAAACTATGTCTAAGTTCTTGTCTGATAACACAGGGCTGGATGACAAGACTGCCGAAGTTATGACCTCTGCACTAACAAACGCGGCAACTGCGGCTCTGTCGGGTAACCCTTCTATGTCTAGCGAGGCATTCTTTGCTAAGTGGGACGAGTATGGAATGGAAGCTCTTAAAGAGCTTGTCGATAAACCTGTAAATGCGGCAATAGATAAAGTAGCAGGGACATCTAAGAAAACAGAAGATGCTGCAAATGCGTTAAACTTTACAGTGGGTAAAGCGGCTGACGCTGCCGAAGGGTTTAATGGGGTACGAAATGAACTTAACGGTAAGATACAAGAACAAGATCGTTTAAAAAATGTATATAACCAAGCCGTAGACGCATTTAACGCAAACCCTTCAGAAGAAACGCAGAATGCCGCAAACATAGCTTCCGCTGCGTATAACAACTACGCCATAGCGCTAGAAAAAGACTATAAAGATACATATAAGCCTCAGATGGATGCCTTTATGGCTACGTACAATCAGTACAATCCGCAGATCGAAGGGTTAACAGACGCGTATAACGAGGAAACACAGTATCTAATGTCAGATATTGATGACCTCAATGCTGCCATGAAACCCGTATATTCCGGTGCAAACAAAGCTGCTGCATTAGCGATACGCCCCGGTATTGATGAAGCTACATACCGTGAGTTAAACGGTTTGGAAGCAGGTGACGATGTATACGAACACTACTTAGCGAATCAAGGTATTGCAGAAGTATTTGATCTTAACGCGTTAAACGAAGAAGCTAAAAACGACAGCAATGCGGACCCATATGGAGAAGGTTATACCGCGGAAGTAGTAACTGTTAAGAAGACAAACGTTAATAACGGTAGCACTTACGATGAAGAAGTCTTAAAATATTATGTAGATACTCCTGATGGTAAAGTTGAAGTTGATCCATACCTAGAAGGTATTGGCGGTGGACGAGGTGGTGATCCTCGAGACTTCAATAATGGCGTGTGGACTATGAAAGACTATCGTACAGAGGTAGCACCACCTGTAACATTAGGTGGTCGTTTTACATATGATATGGCTTCTATTGTTGGGGATACTAGCAAACAAGGGCAGATAATAACGCTTAACGACTTTAATAAGCTAAAAGATGCTGGGTACAACATTACGCCATTCAAAGATAAGTTTACTGGCGAGACAATAAATGGCAACCAATCCTACGACGACATCCTTGCTAATTACATGCAAGAGCGTGCTAGGAATCCGCAATACCAAAAACCAACTGGCTACGAACCTGTAGATTTTATGGGCTACACTGAGGTATCTCAAGACCTACACAACGATGTAATAGGCTACTGGAAATCTACAGGTCTATCTGATGCTGACGCTCGCGTTCGTGCAGAACAAACAGCACCTGTAGGTAGTATACTTAACGAAAACAGCAAGTTTTCTGACAATTCTAGTTTAAAAGACTTGGTTGATTTTAGAGACTACATAGACAACTTAGAAGTTGGTGACGAATACAAGTACAGTTTTAACGAAAACTACAACGATATAATGATAGCCGAGGCCGCTAGGTTAGTTGGTGATGCAGACCCTAGCACTTTAGACGCTTTCCTACGCAATACGTCTGGTTTAGGGCTTGATGCTATTGGGCAGCTTGCACAGACTATGAGTTATGCCACTATCCTTACAAACGCTGCAGGTCTTACAGATACAGCCGCAGAAGATACTTGGTTAAGTTCGTTTGGAGAAGTTCTTAGTGACGTAGGTACAGGAATACAAACAGACGAGTACCGCGATAAAGTAAAGAATCTGAACGAAGACATGGCTAAAGCTATGGCAGAATCTGAAGGTGTAGGCGGCACTATGAAAGCTATATTAGGGGTTGCATGGGACAACCCTACTGCTTTTGTTTCAGAGTATATAGTTAGCGAAATATTCCAAGAGCTTCCATTGCTACTAGCAAGTGGTGGTACATCAGTGTTGCTAAAAGGTGGGGCAACAGTAGCTGCGAAAGCAGTAGGTACAGAATTTGCAGAAACCACACTAAAACGTATTGGTATAGCGGGTGCTATGACTACTGCTGTTGGTACTAACGTGGCAGAAGGTTTTGGCGGCGCTGCGCAGGATGGCTACGAGAAAGGTCTTGCCACATACAACAAAGTTGAGTTTGAAAACCTAAGAGCAAAAGGTTTGTCTGTCGGAGAAGCCCGTGCGGCACTTCAAACACCTACGCACATAGAAAAAGCAGAGCAGTATGCGTTAGAACTTGCTGAACAGGCAGGACTTATAGGTGGTGGCTTAGTATTAATAACAGCAGGAATTGGTAGTAAAGTAGGTATACCTGATAACCTAGCATTGGAAAGGGCGTTGTTTGGGGACAAAGACGCGCCTGCTGGATTTATAGACCAACTAAAAGATTATGCTACAAGTATAGCCGCGGAGTCTACTGCGGAAGCTGGTGAAGAAGCTGGTGTAGGTGCGTTCATTGAAGGTCGTTTGGCTCTCATAGACCCAACTAGAGATGTATCTGGTAATATAGCTGCTGCAGCTTTCTTAGGAGCAATCGCAGGTGGCGGAACTACAGGTGGTATTCGTGTAGGTAATGACATTGTTAATGTTGGGAAGATGGGTACAGAAGCCTCTGTTTTCATAGCCACGTCACCACCTAACGTATTATCTGATTTAGGTATTGGTAGTTTTGTTGGGCCTACTGTGAATGGTGATTCCGGTGCAGGAAATCTAAATGGGTTCACCGACCCGCCTCCTGTCCAAACACTTTTACCTAAACTAGCCGACCTTGGACTCAACGCAGATAGTCAACTTGATTTAGCTAACCTTGTACACAACTCGCAGATCACTACGAAACAAGAAGTAGAAGAGTATGCACGACTTGAAAATCCTGAGTTTGATTTCACGGGTGACAACGCTACAAACGTGTACGATAAATTTGTCGGCAATAAATCTGATTCTAATTTAGCTACAGAAGTAGCCTCGTATATAGACCCACTATACACAACATATACTGAAGCGAGACAGTTTTTCGCAGACCTTGGATACACACCAACCGACGAGCAAGTTACGCAATTTGTTGCGCAAGTAGAGGAGACTACACAGTCTGATTTGATCGCAGATTATGTAGACTTACGACAGGTAACCGCTGAAGAAGTTAAAGACGCATACGCAGCGTTAGGTTTAACTAGACCTACTGATAACGACATACAAGCGCTTGTGGGTCAGTACATGGAAACTGATCTTGTGGGTAAAGCAGAAGAGAGCCTACCTACTGCGCGGTACAACTCAATTATAAACATACTAGACAATCTTACAGCAAACACAGGGGAAACAGGAGTCTCTGATGATGTAAAAGACGCCATTAATGTTGTTAAATCAGACATGATTGACGCATTAGGAGACCTTGGACTGGAAGTCGCTAACATTGATAAAGCAGTTACAGGCATAAAAGACGCTGTAGACGCGCTGCCTGAAGGGGCAAGCTCAGAAGATGTTAGTAGTGCTATAGATGCTGCGCTCAAAGATATGAATAACCTGTCTGCTGAAGATGTATCCAGCATTGTAAATACCGCGCTTGCAGACATGGACACCTTATCTTCAGAAGATGTGCAGGGTATTGTCGATACAGCTATTGCTGATCTAAACAACTTGTCTTCGGATGACATTGGTAAACTGATAGATACAGCTATTGAGGCGCTACCTGAAGGATTAAGTACAGAAGATATTAGCAGTGCTATAAACACAGCCTTGGAAGGGTTGGAAAATCTTTCTTCTACTGACGTTGATACTGCTATAACCAACGCTCTTGCTGATATAAACAACCTGTCTACGGAAGATGTGCAAACCATAATTGATAAAGCTACCGGAAAGAATGTAGAAGCTATATCAGAGTTAGAGACAAGCTTAACTGCACTTATCGAAGAGAATGACGGTAATGTTAATGCTGCATTAGATATACTCGCCAATGATTTAGGAACTACCGAAGCTGATATTCTTGCAGAGCTCGGCACTACAGAAGCTGAACTTCTTAGTACGTTTGAAACTGGGATTAGTGGAGTAGAAGAA
>ERZ1039804.239-NODE-239-length-36045-cov-28.307780_pt1 | contig 36045 bp, 46 predicted proteins | sample MGYA00383089_ERZ1039804 | MGnify/ENA primary metagenome ERZ1039804 (study PRJEB29581, sample SAMEA5548359) | metagenome | biome: marine; feature: coastal; material: water | depth 1 m | study: Short-term variability in the microbial, nano- and picoplankton...
TGTCTTCTCCTAAGTAATTTTGGTGGAGCTGTCGGGTACTGCCCCCGAGTCCAGTCTGTTTTCACGTTGCTTCATCGTTTACATCTTATTTATACATTATACCACAAAATAAGCGTAATGTACACAACTATTTTATGTTATTTTATCTATTTGTTCTTGAGTCACAATGCCTTCACCTAGTAATCTTACTCTGTTAGCAAGGTGTGCAGCGTGTGTATCTTCTTTAGATCCACCAGTATAAGGCACACAATGACCTTCTTCTGTCATAACTTCAGTGACCATTCTTCCGTCTTTAGCAACAAAGTCGCCAAGTACACGGCCGAACTTACCCTTCATGTCTTCGCCATTTTTATTGATTTGTGTGCGTAGTACGCTAGTCTCTCCAAGCAACTCTTGTAATCTTGCTTTGGCTGCTTTACCGAATAGCTTTTCTACTTTATCACTTGTACGTGACTCGGGTGTATCAATACCCATAATTCGAACTCGCTCATCTGCCATGATGATACCGAATCCTAGATCGATATCTACATCAACTGTATCTCCATCGATCACTCGCACTATTGTGCATTTGTATTCATACATTGTTTAACTCCCTTGTACGTATGTTTTATTTATACAAGGGAGCCAATTTATTAAAAACTAAAGCTTACGCCTACTGTAGTATCTTTGTACTTCCAGTTATCGTCAGCAGTAACAGTAACATATGCTGTCGCTTTTCCGTTTACTGAATAAGAAGCATTTACTTCTGATCCTACGAAATCAAAGCTGTTAGCGCTTGAGTATGCACCCTTTACTTTAGGTGTTACCATTACACCAAGCATATCAACTTTTACACCAGCATCATATGCCCATGCTTCAGTTGTTACATTATACTCAGTTTTACCGATCACAGCTGGACGTTCCCAACCTTCGGCTGCAGCAGCACCTGCAAAAGTTACAGCCGCAGCGGCCGCTAAAATTACATGTTTCATTTTTTATTCCTTTTTTGTTAAAAAAATGAGGGGCCACATAGCCCCTCATAATGTGTATATTTTTATGACTTACAAGTCTTTCGTATCAGTCAGCATTAGATACTTTGCTTCTTCATGGTAACCCATTCTAGATAGCTCAGATGCTGCTCTTGCTTTTCCTACTGATAGGAAGAAGCTATTAAATCCACTAAAGAATCCACCAACTGGTGCTAGGGCATATTTCATTACTGCTTCAGTCATTAGAAACGTCTCCTTAAATCGTCAGTCTTATTATGAGCGACGTTCCAGATGTCTCCACGACATAGGCCGATATCAGCAAGATCTTTATCAGTTAGCTTATTAAGCTCCTTAATAGTTTTCCTTGCTTCTGAAGTTTCCTTGCGTGTTGATTTTATGTCTTTAAATAGATCTAACAGAGCTCTAATTGCGTTCTGTAAGAAGTTGGCTTGTATTAGTATTAGTTGTGTCATTGGTAGTTTCCTCGTTTTTTCCAATATTAATTTTACGAGGACGCTGATCTTCAGGGATAATAACTTTCAATTCAATTGCTAAGATACCATCGATGATGTCAGCTCCGTGCACTTGCACGTGTTCAGACAGCCTAAAAGTACGTTTGAACTTCTTCGTGGAAATACCACGATGAACGTATTCGCGACCTTTTTTCACATGCTCACCAGTAATAGTGAGAGTTCTCTCATGCATTTCGATGTTAATACCATCTTTACTGAAACCTGCTACCGCTAATTCGATAAGGTAGTCTGATTCACCAGTCTTTAAAATATTATGGGGCGGATAGTGATCATGGGCATGCTTAGTAACATGGTCCAGTTCTTTTAGAAGATGATCAAATCCAACGAAAGCGGATGAGGGAAATAGTGTAGTGTTAAATTTGCCTGTCATAATTTTCTCCTTTTGCAAGCAAGATTTTAATAGGAACCAGAGAGCTCTGCGTTCCAGGGTTATTTATACAAATTAAATTATTAACTTAGAGTCATTAGTGATGATTTTAGAAAACATTGTTTGGTACTGCTTCTTAAGATCCTCAACTGGATCTACTACAAACATGACATAACTCCGTGGAATTTCCATACCATCTTTAGCATCTGAATACGCCATAAACGGTGCAAGTCCCAAAGAGTTCGCTTGTGTTGGTATCAAGATAGCAACATCTGTTAGTTTAAGATGTTCCTTACTACCTGAATCAACAGTACATAGTAGTTCTTCGCCAGTAGATATACGGACGATTTTAATATCACTCATAATTTATCCTGTAATAATGTTATAAATTTCTTTCCAGTTCTGTACACGTGGACATAAACCTTTATAGTCAGCATTAAATCCGTGTGCAATTAGCAAACTGTTTAAACCAATACGTAGACCTAAGTCTGCATTTTCTGGTTTATCTTCTATCCAATAGCAGTCGCTATTGCGATATTGTTCCAGTGCATCATCTTTGTCAGCGCCTGTATCTAGACAAACAACTTCTTCAAAGATGGTAGGACCAAATAGCTCAGATAAGTTCTGCTGGCGTAGTTTAGCAGCAGATGGATCTAAGCTCATACTTGTAATACAGCGAAAAACATAACCATGTTCTTCATGTAGTTTACGTACATATTTAACAGCATCACGTAAAGGAGATAGATATCTCATTTGTGCGCTTTCGTTAAAGTGTTTTACAAGCTTTTTACAATCAGCTCGATCGATACCAAACATGACTTCCATGTCGTATGACGAAACACCTGGTTGTTGTTTATATCCAGACTTAATCATCCATTTGGTAAAACCGTGAACCCAGTCAACTAAGACTCCATCACAATCTGTAAGTATTACTTTTTCATTCATCATATAAATCTCTCCTTTTTTTGATTATAGTAGCATTATACCACAACCAAACAAGGATGTACACAGTTAATTTAGTTTATTTTGAATTATTTATTGCCAATGTTATATTTAGGACACAGTTCCCACTTTGCCTTTTCTTTATAAGATACAACTTTGATCTGTCTCAGCGGTGCCTTTTGCAATGCTTCTTTTTGAAAAAACTCTACTAGTCCCCAATCACTGAGCAATGTTGCAATAGTATTACGTCGCTGAATATCATTCTCTAACAGATTAGACGGCTTACCATCTAACAGAAACAACTCTTTAAAGTGGACAATAAAATATCGTCCTTGCTTATGTAGGATATGACAAGACTGAAATAGCTTGTTGTCATGGCGTGATGCCACACCAATCCTAGTTAGAGTTTCTCTTACTTTTAGAAAATCATCTGGTTCGTTAAGAGTAACTTCCAGCATAATAGCTGGCGTCCACTCTATGGGTTTACTTTCTTCCACCTTTGTACACCTTCATCCTTAATTCTTCAATTTGTTCTTTTGATAATATTGTCAAAACTTGGCGTGCTTTTTCATTGCTATAGCCATAATATTCTTTAACAACTTCAATGTTATTAAGATTTACCGGTTTAGCCCATTTACTAAAACGCTTCCTCTTTCTAACAGTATTTATCAAAAAAGAAAATTGGAGTTTATTGTCAAGGTGATGATACCTATTCATCTCATTTGCGAGTAATATAGTATCGTGAAAGTAAGAAAGAGAACGGTTAACCATGAATGCATTGTATGATTTCTCAGACAAGTCGTCAACCATTACGTCTTTCTTTGTGGTGTTAATAGCATTAAGATAGTCAAACGGACTCATTGATAATCCTTTCACGCAATTCAGTAGAAGAATATTTATGCTTACGTTTATTGTAATGGATCTTCATAGGTATAAAACATCCAGTGAAGTTAGTATCTAAATATTCCTCACCTATAATGCGAACCGTTGCAATATTAGAATTCAGAATTGTATACAGATCAGCTTCCGTATCATATGGAATAATTTCGTCTACATACTTGCATGCTTCTAATTGAAGATATCTTTCATACGTGCTTTGTATTGGTTTATTCTTATCATCGCGATCTAGTTGCGGATTAGTATGTAATGCAACTATAAGATGATCACATGCCTCATTTGCTTCTTTGAGCATCATCACATGACCAGCATGAAATAAATCAAATGCACCTGCTGTAATACCTATTTCCATTCTGCACCTGCCATAATCTCAGTCATACAAGCAACAACATTCATCTCATGATCAGCAACAAAAGCATTCTTGTATTGATAATCAGCAAGAATTAATACAACCTGTGGAATAGATTGTGGTTGTAGATGATCTGCCATCTTGTCATAAACGGCACGAAAGATAGCTTGAGGTTCAGTATCAATATTGTTAACTACCCATTGGCGCATGCCTTTAAAGTCTTTGCCTTTGAGTTTATCCATAAGAGATGTAATGTTGCTATCGCCTAGATTAACCAGGACACCGGCATCAATTGATCCACTTACAGAATAACGCTGACATTCATTTAAAACACGACGCCAATCAGGGAAGTAACGTTCGACAAGTTGTGCTAAGACTGCCTTGTCGAACGCCACATTCTCAGCCGAAAGTATATCCATTAGTCGCTTGAAGAACATGCCAGCAATAACTGGCTTTTGATCATTCGGAATAGCGAACTCATATACAGAACAGCGAGAATGTAAAGGTTCAATGATACGGTTCTTAAAGTTACATGTCATAATAAAACGACAGTTGTTTGAGAACTCTTCAATGAAACCACGTAAGGCGGGTTGGGTTGATTGAGGATTAAGGTAATCAGCCTCATCCAGAATTACTACCTTATACCCACCTTGTAAAGATACACTAGAAGCAAACTGTTTGATCTTGCCACGTAATGTATCGATGTTACCTTCTTCAGAACCATTAATAATAATGTAATCTAAGTCTAGCTCATTACATAGAGCTTTGGCGACTGTAGTCTTACCCACACCAGCTGTACCACTAAACAACATGTTTGGCAACTGACCTGTAGTTATTATTTCTTTGAAGATAGATTTGAGAGAGTTTGGCAGCACACAATCATCGATTGTGGCAGGTCGGTACTTCTCTACCCATAAAAATTCATTAGACATTCACATTCTCCATAATATATTAAATCTATTATATCACACATTGTGATATATGTACACTTTAAAGTGTACGCCATACTACTTTAATGTAGTGAGCATCTAAGTGTTCTCGATACTCAATCGCATCGAAGGTACACGTAAATGCTACACCATTTATAATATGTTTTATCATTTATAACCCTAGTATTCCAAATAGATTGAACCAACCCATTGATACACCAATAATAATAGGTAATGCTACCATAGTAAAAGCAATAATTAAGAATGCTAATGCAACACCCTTATTGTGATAAGGTTCTTGATCACTCATGCTCACCGCCATCACCGCGTAATGTGTAAAAGATCTGAGGCTTGCGTTTAGCAGCTTCAAAAACTGATACTGTTATAAAGATGCCGCACAATATTAGTGCGTGAAACAGAATATTGATACCTAAGTACATCCATGTTCCTGTCATTGCAGTAAATACAATGCACCACATCCATGCAAGTATTTGCATAACTAAGTGGCGTACTCTTAAATCTTTGATGTTAGACAATGGATTCTTTTCATGATCCATTACTAAATTCCACCAATCCATAATAAAACTTGTCATAGTATATCCTTAATAATTTGGTCAGGGTGGCTGGACTCGAACCAACGACTTCTACATTCCAAGTGTAGCACTCTACCAGACTGAGCTACACCCTGTAATTTAACCAGGACCTGAGCCCTGGTTAATGTTATTTTACGATTGACTCGTACAGATCTTCAATCTCTTCTTTTTGCTGTTGGAACTGTGCAAAATTTTGTTTATGATAGATCTTAGCTAATGCATTAATGTACTTCTTATCGATAGCAACATCATCAGCAAGAGCATTTGCTGCTTCCTTTTGAAAGTCTCGTTCTGCATCAATGCGAGTCATTGAATTAGACATTTCTTTCATGCATTCAAGAACCTTCTTTCGATCGGTCTCGTTACTCAGCATTAGCATTATCTGCTGCTGGAGCTTCATCTGCTTCAGGTTCAGCTGGTTTATTTGCTTCAAGGAAAGCATTGATTCGATCTCGGACTCCGCCGACTGATGTAAGTTCTTCTCCACGGAAGGCTCCTCGTGTTGATGCCACGTCAATGATTTGAATAGTGGCCTGCAAATCATTAAGACCCAGCTGAACTGCTGCTGTCTCTGTTGCTTCAGGTGTTACGTTATTTTCTTCGCTCATTATTAATCTCCGTAAGATGAGTTTTTCTCTAAAGCAACCCAGTATTCTACTGATTCTTTAGTATGTTTAAAATGTGAAATTAGCTTTTTAGTGATAGCAACATCGTAGTCTCCATTGATAAACTTAAAGTTTGCAATATTAAATACGAACTTAAAGCCCTCTTCGCTTCTCGAGCAGCCATCTAATTCAATCTCAAATGTGTTTGATGTTGCATCATTAACATCAGTAACGACAATTGAAGCTGTATTCTCTCCAGGTTTACCAGTGATTACTGCAGTATTTATACCTAAAGCAGAGGCTGCTTTGCGAATAGCCGCCATATTTTCTTGTGTTAATGTAAATGATACATCAACTGATGGCATAACAACATCTTTAGAAGGCGTAGTTAAGATAGAAGGTTCTGAGAAGAAGTACTTAATAGCCTGTCGACCTTGAGAGATCTTGACTGATTTGTACTCATCATCAAAAGTTAATTCAGGATCTTCGAACATGCCGAGTGCACCTAAGAACTCATGAAGATCGTAGATACCTATCTGAGATGGAATATCTTCAGCAACCTTTGCTGACGACAAAATAGTTTTAGATTCAGACATAGTCTTAATCACGTTACCCGGATTAAGGACAATCTGACTGTTGATTGCGGCAAAGTTCTTAAGACTGCCAATTGTTTCATTCGATAGTTTCATACTTTCTCCATAATGAATATAGGTTATTATACCACACTTTTAAGCTATTGTACACTACTATTTTCTTTATCATGCACATATAATGCAATTAAAGTATAGTGTAATATTTTGAACAGATCTTTTCGGTGTTCTGTCACGTCACCTTTCTTTCCATATCTTTGCAGATACTTATCAACATTGCCAAGACAAAACCCTGTACCATTACCACGGTCAACGATTACCTCATTAGCTTGAAACTTAGTTTGCCCATAATGTTGACCATAGGTAGAGTTCACATATTCGGTGAACTCTTCCAATAGTTTATCTTCATTAAACTTGTAGTCCATTTTTATCCTTCTGTTTCATTTATTGCATTGTCAAGAATATCTTCGATATCTGCGATCGTTTCTTCAGGATCGGTTTTAGTAGTATCGTCGATTAATGAGTAAAGATCTTTAAAAGCTTCTTTAGTATCTGTGTCAAAACGACTGATACAAAGATCAATTGACTTACTACGATCATTGAAGATAGAGTATGTTTGTACAACATGACATAAACGACGAGTTGATACAATATCATCTACTCCACCGTCTTGGAATGTTTTACGAATAGTCTCAGACCATTGAGTCAAACGATTAGCAAAGTCAGCATCTTTACAGTCGAACTTATCCATGTGCTTCATGATAATCTTCTTTTCGATTGCCATTGAAGGATAAGGCTGTTCAAGTGTAATAGTGAAACGCTCAAGGAAAGCTTCATCGATAATAGTTGCTGCAATAAAGCGACCATCTTCAGAACCTTGTCCTTTAGTATTAGCAGTAGATATTACATTGAATCCTTCTGCTGGTTTAATAACCTCGCCGGTTTTCTTAATCATGATAGGTTTGCCTTCTAGCACACCTTGTAAACACATGATCTTATTTGAACCACGGTCGATCTCATCGATCAGCAACAGAGCACCTGCTTCCATAGCTTTAATAACAGGACCTTTTGCGAAAACGGTCTCACCATCAATAAGGCGGAAGCCACCGATCAAATCATCTTCATCTGTTTCAGGAGTGATTTGAACACGGACGTACTCTCGGTTTGTGCGAGCACATGCTTGCTCAACCATAGTAGTCTTACCATTACCAGATAAACCAGTAATGAATGTAGGGTAGAAAGATTTAGATTTAACAATCATTTCTACATCTTTAGAGTTACCCCAAGGGACATAGTATTGGTCTTTTGCAGGTACAAAGATCTCATTGTTTACAATCGATTGTACTGCGCTTGCCACTGACTTGGTCTCACTATTAGGGATTTGACGTAGAGGCACAACAACTGACTCTAAGTTATATACACCACGTCGAACCTTTGGGAACGATGTAGTATATCTATAAGCTTCGCCGTCCTTTATGCCAAGCTCACGAGCAATTGCCGTAACTTGTGCTGGACGAAATTCTACTTGATCAGCAAAGCGTGATGCAAGTGTATTAGATAAGGTTTTTTCAATAAAGTTCATAATATATATCCTCTTAGTTAGCTAGGTATGAGATCAGGTTCCACCAAGTGTATTTCGGGCCAAAGCCTACATCAATCCACCCTAAAGCAAATATAGCGATGAAAGCAAAGCCTGTGTATTCTGATATCTTTTCACGTAATGTCATAACTGTCTCCTCAATTATTATGGTACCATTCTACCACAGTTTAAAGCCTTTGTACACAGTTAATTTCATTTTTATTCATTTTATTTTAATTGTAACATTAATGTCACACTATGCCACTAGCTTAGCAAACTGAGTGGCAAGGACACGATTCCCTTTCTTTGAAGATGCATGTTTCTTAAAAGCTTTTGTTATCTGAGCTTTTGTAGCATGTGGTGTTACTGATAACTCATCGTTATTAGTATTTAGATCTTTACCTCTTAGTAAGAAGTACTTATCATATCCTAATGCATTATCTACTGCATGAAACTTATTAGAGTTATAATTCTTTCTAGCTTGATTAGCAGCTTCTTCTGAATAGATTTCATTTCTAGAATTAGCGACTTTGTACAATTGACCTCTGAATTGGTACATATCATTACATACAAAGAAACCAATTACCGATACACCAGGAATCGTTTTTAATCCATTTAGAAGCGAAGGTCCCATATCATATCGGTTTTTAGATTTGACCAATTTGTTATTCATCTTAATTGAAATACTAGAAGCTTTGATTCTGCCATCAATAGATTTATCACTATAGTTATTACTATATGTGTATAGTGAGTCACCATCACCATCAGTAAGAAATATAGCATTCATTTTCTGCACACCATACTTAGCTTTGAAATCTTTGATTATGTATTCAGCACATAGAATAGTTTCAAATAAAGGTGTAGAACCTAAGTTTTCAAGTGTGCTCATCCATGGGCATCTCCATGAACCATCTAATCTTGCTGATTGTTTTAGAAGTACATCACGTGCTTCTTTTTGATCTGACCTTGATAGATCTGAGCTAATCAATTCAAAGATATTACAGTTACGTTCTGACACGTGTCCTGGGAATTCACCTGCAGGAGAACGTTCAGCTGATGTAAATCCGTATACTGCAAAAGGAATATTTACTTTTGAACAGAAGTCAGATAGTGTAATAGATTGGCGAATAACTTTGCCGAGTACATTTGACATAGAACCAGAATAATCTACAAACATAACCATGCCATGAGATTTAGCATCTGCAAGGTGAGTTACACGACGAAAGATATCATCATTGTATTTGTAACTATGCAGCTTATCAACGTTAATAGAACCAGAGCGAGATGTCTGAGAACGTTGTAAACGGTAAGCTGCTTTACGCATCTCAAACTCACGTGCCATTACTGTAACAACAGCTTTAGTTTCCTGCTCAAACAGATCAACAATAGATTTTTCTTCTTCTGTTTGTAAACCATCAACATCACTAGGAGCTGGACGTAGATCTTTAAGATCTGCATATTTAGTGATACATTGCTCAACTTGAGTTCTATTGAAACCTGAGCTGTACAAATCTTGATTGCCAAACTCATCAGTTTCTATAAGATGCTTTTCATTATCACGGAAAGCTTTATCAGTCTCTACAGTATCAATATCAGAATCAGATTCTATTTGTTCTACTTGCGGTTTATTTTCTCCGGCTTCTTCGGAATCGGATATTTCAGAACTGACCAGTCTTTCTCCAGCTTCATTTTCTTCCGTATCCGATTCAGTTGAATCTGAATCCTCACTCGAAGAATAGTCCGTCTCACTATTGCTACTTGATAGGAAATCATTTCTATCATCGAGCGAATCGGACGGAGCATCGCTTGGCGTATCCTGTTCATCTTGTTGTTCCTTCATAAAGTCATATAGTGCTCTACATGCTTCAATAACATCTTCCCATGTTTCAACAGCCATAACTTGTTCAACAACAGGAGATTCTAATTCTGTAAATTCAACGTCAACAAGATCGCGAAGCTTAGCTTTGATGTTGATACGATCAACAACAGAGTATGAGGAGAGAGAACGCTCCGCGATCTTGAAGAAGTCCTCGTCGTTCAATACCTTATATCCACGTTTAAATGAGGAGACAAGACCTGGATAGGTACGCTGAACAAGTTTCTCAATACGCACGTCTTCAACAACGTTAATGTATGAGCGAGGAATGCCTGGGATTTCAGTAGTAGAACTATGCCATCCGTCGGCAGGTGTGTATAATGCATGGCCAACTTCGTGACCAACTAATAATGTATGTACGTCTTTACCACGATCTTTCCATAATGGAAGTCCGAGTACTCTCTTCTCTACATCAAAGAAGGCAGTTTGGTAATTGCCATACTGTACAGAGATATTCTCTTTTGCAAGTAGGCGGGCTAATATATTTGATTCACTAATCATGAGTCTCTCCTCTCAATTTATGTATCCATTATACCACAGTCTGAGAGGGATGTACACAGTTAATTTAGTTTATTTTGCATTTATTTTGCTAAAATTGTGTTCTTTTATGAATTCTATCTTAGATCTGAACTTACCATCTAGTAAATCACCTTTATGTGAGATAACAAATACATTACTGTCATCTTCAAGTGTACCAAGGATCTTCATTAGATTATCTACACCATCATGATCTAGTGATGAATCAAATGTCTCGTCAAGCACTAATAGGTTGGTAGATGTAGAATTCTTCATACGTGCAATCTGACGCCATGTGAATAATAATGCTAAATCGATACGTTGCTTCTCACCTTCAGAGAATGATGCATAATTAAATGTATCTCTATGACGTGATCTAATAGTCTCAGTAAAGTTCTCATCAAGATCAAATGCTACGAAGAAGTCTAGAACCTGTAGATAGTTATTGATTAACTTATTCATTACAGGCAGATACTCTTTAACTACCTTTGTCTTGATGCCACCATCTTTTAGCATCTCACCTGCCGCTTCATTATATGATCGTTCATCAACCATTGATAATTTTAGTTCAGTAAGTGTATTACTCTTATTGAAATGCTCTTCAAGATCTGAGTTAGCTTGACCTAAGTCACCTTCACGTGATTCTAATCCAGAGATCTCACCTTCAAGTTTAGTAATCTGTGTCTGTAGTCTTTCAATGTCACGATTATTAGATGTGATACCAGCTGTATTCTTTCTAATGTTATCAGTAATCTCATTGAGATCGTTGATGGTTTCATCTATTACCGTTGATTGTTCACCAACTTTAGTCATACCTTCTTGAAGTTCTTTTGCTCTATTCTTAGAGAACTCTAGCTTTTCTTTTTTAATAGCCTGATCTATGTCTTGTGTACATGTAGGACACTTATCATTAGTCTCATAGAACTTAGCTTCTTTTACCACAGTTTTCATTTGTGTCTGAAACTGTGCTTGGTATTGCATCAATGATTGTTTCTTATCATGTGCCTTCTTCATACGATCATTAAGTCCTTCTTGTAGACTTTCAATCGATGTAGAATAATCATTGTTTGCTGCTTGCATATCAGTTATCTCTGTTTGGAATAGAGATATAGATGTACGTTTAGATTTGATTTGCTCGTCATTCATTTCAGCGATGTCTTTAATATACTTACGCTGAATACTAATCTTCTCTTTCATAAGATCAATATTATAATTAATGTCTTTTAGTTTCTCTCTGATAACTGCACTACGCTCTTTGAGAATAGTATTCATTTTAGAGAAGATATTAATGTCTAATAGATCTTCAATGACGTCACGCCTGTGCCCACCCGGGAGTTGCATGAATGGAATGAACGATGATGAACCTAGAACAACAATCTGATGGAAAGACTTATGATTAAGTTTTAGAATGTTTTGCTCAAGGAACTTTTGATAATCACGTGCCATTGAAGACTGATTAATCATGTTGCCATTCTGATAGATCTCAAACAGATTTGGTTTAATGCCACGAACAATCTCAAATGTGTGTACACCTATTTCAAATTCTACTTTGACAATACATTGCTTATTATTAATTGTATTGACCAACTGTGGTTTATTGATATCACGATGTGGTTTACCAAATAAACCGAATGATAATGCATCAAGTAATGTTGACTTACCTGCACCATTCTGTCCTACGATTAATGTTGTTGGTGATCTATCTAATTGAATAGTAGTCATATCATTGCCAGTTGACAAGAAGTTTTGCCAACTAACACTCTTAAACTTAATCATTCTAAATGATCTCCTGGTTCTGTGCTTCTACATATAATCCACGCATCATAGTCTTAATCCGATCTTTATCCAAATCTGTATCTACAGCATCCACATACGAGTCTAGTAACGTAGTGGTATCCTCGATAGAAATCTCAGAGTCAGCTACGTTTTCACCCATGAACTCATCAAAGGTTTCTGCAATCTTTAATTCGTGCGTATCAACTCCCTGGATACGATCAATGAATTTATCAAACAGATATGGCTCAGACTTATTGACAACCACAACCTTGACAAACTTATCTTTAAGAGTCTCTACGTCATATGTATTATACTCTGTTTTTTGATCATTGTACACTACTTTTTTGAAAATAGTGATAGGATTTCTTACAGGTGTAAGTTCACGTGTTTCTGTATCAAAGATATGAAAGTACTTATCATCATCACAGTCAGACCATGTAAACTCCATTTGACCACCAAGATAATGGATATTGCCTTGATTAGATTTAGTATGGAAGTGGCCTGACATAACTAATTCAAATCTATCAAATAGTTCAGTACCCATACCATGAGTATTCGGCATACCTTTCATCATATCAAAGCCAACTAGTTCTAAGTGTGCACCAAGTATAGATGCTTTACAGTTTCTAATAAAGTCTGTATACTCGGCATAGTTTTCATTATTAATCCATGGAACTACAGCAATAGAACAACCATCATAGTCAAGCACTTTAGGCTTCATAATAATGTTTACATTGGACGTATAATGACCAAGTAATTCTTTTAGAGAACATAAATCGTTGGTATTCTTATAAAACACATCATGATTACCAGGGATTATGTCCATATGGATCCCTTCTTCACGAATACGATCTAAGAATACTTTACGATTAGAGTTAAGTGCTTTAAAGTTTACATACTTACGATGGTCATAGTAATCACCAAGATGTAAGATCTGTTTAATATCATGCTCTTTCATGTATGGAAAGAACACCTCCGAATAGAAGCGTTCTTGATACTTGATAAAGATGTCAGATGAGTTACGACAGCCGGCGTGAGTGTCGTTTAGAATTGCTACTTTCATGCATTGCCTTCATTCATAATGTTATGCTTAGGTGTCCAGCCTAAATCTAGTAAGTATTGTATATCAGCACGTGTTGCCATGCGTTCTCCAGGTGCTTCACCTTTACGGCATTCACCTTTGAAGTCAAACTTCTTAGCAAGCTCTGATACAGGAGTTACATGACCCGTACCGATATCAACTATATTATGATCCATTATATAACATTTTTGCATGATTGTACATATACCATTTGTTAAATCATCAATATGAATCCAATCTCTAAAGTGATCTACATTAATATAATCAACCTCATTGCGTTTTAATCGTTCATATAGCATATCAGTTCTACCTGGCCATACAGTATGAAAGCGCATTCCAATATGACGAACAGTAAGCATTGATGCCATCTCTTCAATCATTTGTTTAGTTGTAGCATATGGGTTCAACCACCATTCATGTGCATTAGACGATGATGCATACATTACTTCGGTTCGTGTACGTTCACAATACTTAAAGATCCTACGTGATAACTCGACGTTATTCTTATAGTATTCTTGAGGTTCTTTAAATGATTTACGAACTCCTGCTAAACCTGCAAGATGTACTACCATATCAAATTGTTTAGGTTTTTTTTCCCATTCAATATCTAATAGATCTCCTTCAAAGGTACCTACAATAACATCTCGCTTGAGAAGTTCATCTTGTAAGTGTTGACCGACGTAACCTTCATGGCCTGTAAGTAATACATGATAAGGCATTTTTATCTCCATTTTGTGTTTGCTAAACTTGCTTTATGTAGGACACTCATACCTTGTAGGTACTCGTCCGCAGTGTAATTTAAGAATGCTTTAACATCCTTAGGAAAACAGGCTCCACCAAACCCTCGTTCACCGTCAGGACCAGGAACATCAAAATGAGATGTACCTAATCTTCGATCTAATTTAAGTAGTGTTTTTAATTCATCCCAATTGCCACCATACTGCTCAAACAGCTGGTTCATAAATACAACTTTAGTTGCAAGGAATGTGTTGACAGTATACTTCATAAAAGATGCTGTTTTTGCATCAGTTGTATGTACTGTTTTATTTAGGGATTTAAATACTGTTGACCAAAATAATGTATCTTCACCGCCTATAACAACGTCAGTATTATTTCTAATATCTTCTGCTGCGTTTGAAGCAGTTAAAAACTCTGGCGAATACACTACATTGGCGTCTAGATATTCTGCGTAGTCAGGGAGTATAGTACTCTTTATCATGACCGGCATTTCTATCTTTTGAATGATATCGTTTACAATACTATGATCTACAGATCCGTCTTCAAGCGTAGGTGCTGGCACACATACTATTGATGCTTGATTATAACATTCTTCTGTAGGATGTAATCCTTGTAAAGGATCAACTCGTGTTACAGTATATCCATTCTCTTCAAAGTAATCAGCATATGCACTACCGACATAGCCATTTCCAAATACAGTAATATTAGGCATATTACCCTCCCATAAATAATTCAAGACCCTTTGCTTTACGTGCTTTCTCTTCGGCCTTTTCAGCTTTACCGAAAGCTTTAATAGAGTTATCTACTTCACGAATCTTATCGATTCTTCCACGTAACTCTTCAACAAATGCACGTTCAGTTCCACCAGGAGCTCCACCAGTATTTGCTTCACCGTATGACAAGAAGTCTTCAACACCAGCTTTTTCAATCCATTTGAATTTAATGTCTTGCTGCTTCTTCTCTTTGGCAATACGTCTTAAGAATGCGTAGTAACATATCTGTGTAAAGTAAGCAAACGCATTAGGATTACCTGTACGTGTGGCTGCTTCAATATTATAGTTAGTTATTGCTTTGAGACAATTCTCAACTGCATCCATTACCATTTCTTCACGATAGGTATAGCGGATAAAGTTAGATTTATGTGAAAGACCTTCAGAGATCTTAAGAAAACATTCTGCAATATAATCAGGGACAATAGGTAATGCTTCACCTGAGTCTTGAGCCGAGTTTACTTTCTTTACATAGTCAACTACTGAATAGGAAAACTCCCTATTGTTGACGTAATGAGGTTTATTCTTTGGTTTAATTTTTGTCATTATATACTCCTAGTGTATATTATTAAGCTTATTATAGCATAATTCTAAGGAAATGTACACAGTTATTTTATTAAATTATTTTTAGTTTTTTGCAAATTAACTGTGTACAAAAGGTGCAAAGTGTGGTATAATTAAAGAGTGCTGTTGAGGGGGAGGAGTATACCCTAATGGATAGTCTTTCCTGCATTCATAATGCTGTCAAACACTTCATCTTCAAAGTCATCATCCATTTCATTAAGGACGTTTGTAGGTGTTTCTTTAAGACGTAACGCCGTTCGAATATACTGTTCTTTAAATTGGTCGGTACACTTAGACTGTGCGACGATCGATCCGAAATATACTTTAATCAATTGATCACCTGCCATGGGCATCCACTCTGTATAGTAGTATTGCTCTTTTTCTGGTGACAGAGAAATGATATTCAGTAAGAGAGGAAACTCTATAAAGACTTGTACTTCATCATGCCCTCTTACCAATCCTACAATCTCGTCACCATTTGTAAGTTTAAAGTGACGAATATCGATATTATCCAACGTTAATTCTTCTTCCTGCATTATATATCTACCTCATATATCTTGTATTTAAATTTTTCTTTGCCGTAGATCTTCATGCGTTCTGCCGCATGAAGAAGGGTATAGTTCTTACGTGATTTCCAATGTAGATCATCTGCAAGATCGTATAGTTTAGTCGCTTGGCCATTATCAGACTTTCTTAAACCACGGCCGATCGATTGTAAAACTTTGATCTGTGATTTAGAAGGACTTGCAAAGATAACATTATGCAAGTTTCTAATATTGACACCAGTACTGAATGTTCCAAGTGATGCTACAATAATTGCATTCTTTTGAGTTTCAGTGATCTTTCTAATATCTTCCCGTACGTCTGCACCGGTCTCGCCTGACACATAGAATATTTGTCTACGAGCATGTGCTTTCTTCTTAATCATATCATATAGAGGCTTACCATGCTTTTCTACATATTGGAATAATACAAGAGTATTACCATCTTGATCTAAAGCCAGGTTAGTGATAAAGCTATTACGTTTTTCATATGCAACGATATAGTCCATCTCCTCCTGATATTTCTTTTTACCCCATGCCTTGCGTATCTCGTCTGGATACTTGAGCAAGATCATAGAGATCTCTAATTCTGATAGTGCTCCAGAATCCATTAGCGTTTTAGTTGTAGTCACATATCGAGCCGGACCAAAGTGTCCTTCTAATACAAGTTTATGTGTCTGTGTTCCGTCTAATGTTCCTGTAGTACCAAACCTATATTCTGCATCACGCATTTTAGACAATATTGATATAAGCGATTTAGCTTTGAAGTTATGTGCTTCATCACCAATAACTGCACCGAATTGACTAAACCAATCAGGTCCGAGTTTGTATATCGATTGCCAGGTAGATACAATGATACGTTCGTTTTCTGCGAACTTAGGTCTACCAGAATATATTCTATGTATAGTAGATTCATGATCAAATGTATCGTCATATTGACTATAGTCACCAAAGTCAGTATACATCTGATTAACTAGCGATGTGGTAGGCACCACTATTAATACTTTATTTTCGTATCTCTCTAAGAACCATCTGATAATAAGATATATGATAAGAGACTTACCAGAGGCAGTAGGAGAAATTAAAAGCGCGCGCTTCTTAGTTAACGCATGGTGTACAGCTTCTAATTGATAATCTCTAGGTACGATTGCTTTACCATTAGAAGATAAAGTCAGATCATCTACCCATGACATATCTGTTACAGTGTCTGTACTAGGTACACCGTAATATCCGTCATGTTCTATTTCGATGTGATAGTCTCTACCAGGAGTCTCAGCAAACTCTTGTAGATATGCAAACAAACCGCCAGGTAGTTCACCTATCCTTACATCAAATAAACGGATCTTACCGTCCCACATTTTATTTTTGTATGCCGGCATAAACTTATAGCCAGGTACAAAGAACGTAAAGAAATCAGAGATTTCGTTCATTATACCAGGATCAGTATTAACCTGCAAGAATGCGTGATTCTTTTTCTTCACGCTAATGGTTTCAGACATTATGCACCAGATTCAAATTTACGCCAATCTATTGCGTTCTTAATGCTCGAATGTCTCCATCGAATATTATTAATTATTTCTTCAAGTGTATCCTTGATAGTCTTAATATATTCAATACGTGCTTCAGCTTCTTGGATATGAGGATCTGCATTATAGTAATAATCCATATCCCCCTTTAGAACCTTTAGCCCATTTAATGCATCATATTCCCACCCAAGTTCATCGATCTGATCTTTAGTGAGTTTTCCATTGTACCAAAGCCACTTCTTCTTTAGAAGTACTTTGAATTCCATGTCTTTACGCTTCAATTGAAGTTTAGTTGTTGTTAAAAGTTCTAAGTACTTGGCATGTAGTTTAGCAGAATCTATAGATGCTTGATCTAAACGAAGCTCATCTATCTTTGAGTCTTCTTTCCACATTTCCAAGATTTTTTCAATATTCATCATTATAATCACCGTGTCATATTATTAATATTATTTATACTAGCTCACATTTGGCTTAAACTTAAAGTATGAGTACTGGAATGTAACACTAGCAGTTAAGTATTCTACATCGGTTGCAGTTGCATCGAACGGTAGAGAGCTTAAGTTAATTGGAAATGCATCTACAAATTGTATTTCATTGGATACATTGTTATGACTGTTTAGTACTTGTAAAGTAACATCACGTTCTTTTCTAACACCAAATTCACTTTCAGTTACCAAGCCAAGAATCCAATCATGAATTTCTTTATAGTTAGTCATATTCTCATCAACAAGAAAGGTTAAGTCGAATGGGCTATATTCAACTTTATCAGGAGTCATTCCTATATTTCTCATTGGTGTGTTAAGAATTGCAGGTGAAACACTCATATCAGGCAAAGCAATTGTCTGCACCATATACTGTGCATTAGGATATTTTTTAGAATCAATTACTAGTCTAAAACCTGAAGGAGTAATATACGACAGGTTAGTTACAAGCGTTGATGTTGCCTGCTCTGAGAAATTAATATTAGGTTGATATGGCATTTAGTCCTCCACGTTATACACTTATTTATAACGAAAAAAGGGCAGCCTTTCGGCCGCCCTCTCTAATCGTTATGGAGAAGGGTTTAGCCTTCGCCTAGAATGTTGTCTACCTTAAAGATACGGTAGTATTGGTTCGAACGATCTGCACCAGTATCGTTACCAGCAGTTGAACCAACAAATGGGTTAGCAACCATGCCGTAACGAGTTTTGAAGCCGATTTTCGGTTGGAAAGAATTCTCACCAACTGCACGGACCATTGTCAACGGTACATATGGACAGTAGAACAATCCAGCGTCATATGCGTTTGTACCTTTATAGCCCATGTTAACATAGTTAACAGCAGCATATGGATCGATGTACACTTTCATGCCACCAGCCAAAGTACCAGCAAATGTGTTACCAGCATCATCGATGTTCAAGTTTGCATTCGCAGCAAGAGCTGGAGTGTAATCTAGCATACCTGATGCAGATAGTGCAGCAGCTACGTCAGATGAACAGATGATGAAGTTACCTTTACCGCGACGTGTTTGTTTCGCGATTGTGTTTGCTTCACGCTGAATTTGTACAAGTAGTCCTTTGTACTTCTCTACAGACCAACGACCGTCAGCATCTGTATCCAAGTCAAAAGTACCAGGAGTTGTTAGGTCAGCTTGTTGCGCACCCAATTTAGCTTTCATGTTGATTGTACGGATAACTTCGCGGTTGATTTCAGCAAGAATTTCAGCAGACAAGATGTTTGCTAGTTCTGCTTCTGCATCAAGACCATGCACAGCTTTAAGATCTTGTGCAAGTTCCATTGAGTATTCTGCTTTCAAAGCACGTGACTTAGCTGTCACTGTTGCTTTTTCAATGCTGAATGCCATTTCTGGGAATGCATTTGAACCTGAATCACCAAGTGCTTCAGCGGTTGCTGTAGCCATAGCTGTACCTGGAGCATATTCTGGAACTGTATCAGCGTCATTACCAGCAGAACCACCAGAAGCTGGATCGTCACCAGCGAAAGGATCGTTATTGCCAGCATCAGCTGAACCAGTATCACCAGATGCAGCACCAGAGAATCCAGTGTCTGCTTCTGCGAACAATGCTTCTGTACCGTTTTGTGCAGTGTAACGTGATTTCATTGCGAAGATCAATCCAGTTGGACCAGTCATCGGTTGAACACCTGCGATGTCGTATGCCATTAGGTTTGGCATTGCACGACGTACTAATGAGATCAAGATTGGATCCCAGTTATCGATTCCAGCGCCAGTTGCGTTTGCAGGCGCGGCTTCTGTCAATGTGAAGTTCTGATGTCCACGCTCTTCAACAAGCGCTTTTTCAGTGTTTTCCAACATGACTGCAGTTACGGCACGTTTGTGCGCATCTGCGATTGAAGGAGCCTCAGCAGCTTCCATTACTGGCTGCCATTTCTCCATAAGGTTTTTATCTGCGTTAAACATTATTGTTTACTCCGTTAAATTAGATAGTTTGTTTTAGGGCAGCCAAGTAGCTTTGCATACGAGGAGAAACAGATACTTCATCTGCAGACTCATCGATAGCTTCGACTTCTTCGCTAACTGTGGTTGTAGTCACTTCTTTGAAATATGTTTCTTTGATAGTATCAACTTTTGCAGCAAATTCAACTGCAGAGTCATAAGTAACATCTTCAACAAGTGATTTTAGCTTTTCAGCTTGTGCTTCGCTTAAACCAGTTGCAGATTCACGTACGATTGCTTCACGAGTAAGTTCTTTTACTTCGTTTGACAATTCGATGTTTTTCTGCTCGGAAACGTTAACCGCTTCTTCAAGGTTGTCTACCTTCGTAGCAAGATCGTCGACTAGGTCAACTTTGCTTTCCGGTACATCAACATAGTGCTCAGTGAACACACCATGAAGGGCAGTCATAAAGCTTTCAGCAACTTCGGTACGTAGACCGTTTTCTACTGCAAGTTTATTTTCTTCCATCCAGTTTTCGACGACGTAGTTGAGGTAGCCATCAACTTTCTCGACCAATTCAGAATGAATACGAGTTGTTTCTTCTGCTAACTCTTCTTGGTAAGATTCTTCTAAACGTGCAACGTTAGTTGCTAATTTAGATTTAAGTGCAGCTTCAAAAATTATTGCAGCTTTACCTTTGAATCCTTCAGAAAGAGTTGCTTCATCAGCAACCAATGCATTCAGATCTTCTTCAAAGTGAGATTCAGATACAGTATTTGCATCATCAGTCTCTACGCTCTCAGTTGCACACATAGCTTCATATGCAGCTTTAAGCTCTTCTTTTTTCATCTTCGACATTTTGCCATACATAGCATTAACCATACCTGCTTTTGTCTTTGGTGCAGTTGCTTGTGCCGGTGCTGATTTCTTAATTTCAGCAGCGTCATCTTCAGCAGCTTTTGCGCCATCAACTTCAGGTGCAGCCTTTGCCTCGTCCAGGTGATCCCCATCAGAAACTTCAACGTTCTCAAGGGTCTCATCTTGGAGCTTTTCGGCAATGTCTTCGACTTCGATATTTTCGATATCAGACATTAAAGTCTCCTATTGAGTTAAAGTTTTGAGAGGAAATCTTTGAAAACTTTCATCTGGACATTGGACATGTCGGCAGATTTGGCCTCTTTGATCTCAGTCTCGAACTGTTCAATTTCTTGTGCTTTTAGGATACCATTATCCCAAACCCAATCTACTCCCTCCATGATGCCATTTACAAAGGCCTCAGGAGCAGAAGGATCTTGTACGATATCTACAGTAGCTAAGATAAAATCGTTACCTACCATATTAACATCGCCTTTACGCACAAGACTACCCATACCACGACTAGAAACACCAAGCTGAACACCACCTTCCATCAGACCCTTTACAATCTGACCCATAGGAGTATTCAATATTAGTGCTTTACCCATCACATTATCACCATCCCAATTAAGTTCGGTAATGCGATGAGATACTTTATCCAAATTAACAGTAGGACCTTCAGGGTGATTCAATTCACCTACGGCTCTACCTTTGGAAACTTGTTCAGCAGTGTATTTTGCCACTGCTTTTTCTAGGACTGCTTTCGGGTAGATCCTGCCATTGCGGTTCTTACCTTCAGCTTGCATGAAGATACCTTCGATAGTGGCAGTCTTCTCGCCCTTATCGTTAGCTTCTGTCATATACTCTAATTGAGTATCTAGATGTTCTGTAATTAGTTTCATACTATCCTCTCGGAATCGCTAGACTTGTTAACTTTACGCCAGCATTAGCTGCAAAGATAACTTCATCTTTTTGTTTTCTGATGACGACGTGCTCATCCGACATAATAGTAAAACTTCCAATAACTGTTCCGCTTTGCGCAGTCACTAATGTAACAAGATGTGCAGCCGATGTAGTATTAATAATACGCACATTGACACCATCTGATACTGTTGATGCAGTTCCTGTAGTTGTAGGAGCTGCGATCTCTGCACTAAGTGGTCTAATTTCAGCCATTGCTATTTACCCATTAATTTCGTAAAATCTTTAATTGCTTTTTCAGCTTCTTTTTCACTTTTAAAAGTATCTAAATCCTGGCCATCAATTGATGCAACGAACTTAGATCCCTTCTTTTTAATTTCAGCAGTAAACTTACCTTTGCCTACCTTAAACTTTTTCGCAGCTTCAGATATCGATGCTGTCTTCGTCCTGAATTCCTGGAACTTCATCATCGATTTCAACGTCCTCTACTTCAACTGCGGTACCTGACATACCTTGAGCAATAGCGATCTTACGATCATCCATCGCTGTATTAATTTTATCTTGCATTAACGAACTAAAAGCATTATTAGCATCGTTATTACTTCCTGCACTAAGCGCATTAATCAATTCACTTACATCAGTCATTATGTTCACCTTTCATTTATTTATACAACTTAAGTTTTACACTTCATCTTCATTATCATTCATACCTTCGCCATCGATCTGGGCAATGATATCCTCGATATCTTCTTCTGTTTGCATAAGAATATTCTTACGAATCCATTCAACAGAGTAATAACGACCAGCATATTCATCAACTTCACGTAATGTAGCAAGACGCTCACGAATAATTTCAGCATCTTTTAGTTCAGCAAAGTGATTATCTTTTATAAAATCAATAGCTATATCTGATCTAATTGATTCCCATTCTTCTTCGGTAACAACACCTTTAAGAATTAACTGAGTCTTAAGAATATCAATAAACAATGCCGAGAACTTTTTACGCAGTCTATTAATAAACTTCTGAAACTTTAATTCATCTCGTGAAATTTCAGTAGATCTACCAAGTGAGAACTGATTCTCTTGCTCTAGTCTACCACTTGGTACATTCAATGACTTATATAGCTTCTTACGGAAGTATTCAATATCATCAATCTGTCCAAGGTTTTCACCACCTGGAAGTGTAGAAATCTCTGTACCTCTTCCGCCTTCACGACGTGGCAACCAGAAATCTTCAAGCATTGACATATGCTTTTTGTCATCTTTCATATCACCTGTTTCGGCATCGTAAACCATTTTGTTGCGATACTTTGCCATGATATTACGTAGATATTCTTCAGCTTTACCTTTTGGAAGGTTACCTACGTCAATATAAAAGATACGACGTTCAGGTGCACGTGCAAGACGATAGATTACCAGAGAGTCTTCCATCATACGAAGCTGATTAACAGGCTTCAATGCTTTGTGCAAATGGGATAAAATACGTTTACGACTTGGATCTAATAGACCAGAAGTAACATATGTAATTGCATCTTTTGCAATCTTCAGTCCTTGTGCTTTAGTACCTAGTGAATCATTTTGAAATATAAAGTATTCAGTAGCACCAGTAATAATCTCTGCACCAGTCTTAGGATCTTTTTCTTTCTTTAGTTCGCGAACTTTACGGATCTTTGTAGGATCAATAGGTCGTAGCTCAAGCAAACCATTTTTAGGATTCTTTTCATCAATAATTTTGTGATAGTATAAACGCCCATCGACATACCATCTACGAAAGATGTCATGCCCATACCAGTTCATGTTAAGCATGTTTACAACATGATCAAATTCTTCTGTCATCATTTTTTTAATTCGATCTGGTTGATCTAAGTCATCCATGATCAATGATACAGGTGCAGAGTTATCATCAGAAACAATAGCTTCATTAACAATATCTTCTACAGCAGCATCGCATTCTGTGTGATATGATATATCACGATATTTAAGGATAAGCTCTTTTTCAGATTTTGTTTTATCACCATTAATATCGACATACTGTCCATAGTGGCCACCGGCATTAATTACATTGCCGATACCCTCATCTTCATCCATAGGAGCAACGAAAGAAGCTCGCGCACGATCTTCCTTTTCCTGATCCTTTCTTTTTATTTCAAAACCAAAAAAGTCGGCCAATGTTATATCCTCTCATAATAGCAGAGGAGAATAATCCCCTCTGCTTATATTTATAGGTGTTAAGAAGTAGTATCTGATTCCCAATATTGAACTTGTAGCTCAACAGTGAACTCTTCAATAACATTTTCTGAATCGTACGATACGTCGATTGCTGCAATGTTAGTTGGGAAAGTTCCACGGAAATCATAACGCTTCACAGTTTCACCTGCTTTGTTTAACTGTTCTACAATCATGTCAGCTTGATAGTCGACTGGGTTTGTTAGACCAGTGTTTGCATTATGCTGATTAATACCATTCATCCAACGTTCGAAAGCATTGCGCGTTTCCATTTCAACGTCATTGATGATTGTCACTGACCAAGGTTCGAATGTACGATCGCCTGCAATTTGCAATTGACGTCCACGGAACGGGATTGTAATTGGTGCAATGATCGAAGCAGGTAGCTGAGCAGCTTTACACATGAATGATGCAAGCTCAACATTTGCTCCGGCATAACCAGGAAAGTTAAGTGTGGCTTTAAACAAGTTAGCACGGGCACCGCCACCTGTCAACTTGGATTTAAAGTCATCTACGCCTAAAATAGCCATATTTTATGTCTCCTTACTGACCGATGATCTCAGAGAATTCAACGCCGGTTCGTGTGGCAATGAAGTTCAATGTGATAAAGTTAATCGACCTAGCTGGCTTGATATAGATATCAGCCACGAAACGGTTACCATCAATAACGGCGCCAGTATTATTCGTTGCGTCACAAATGACAGCAAAGTCTGTAATACCACGACGACCTTTTACATCTCGTAAGAACGGTTCGACTAGGTTGCGGAATTGTGCTCGTGTGAACTCATCATTGAATTCAAACAACTGGAATTTAGCAGCAGTTGATACAGCTTTTTCCAATGTGATGAACAACCTACGCACATTGATACGATCAAATGCACTTGGTTTTGATTGAGCAGTTTTGTCACCAAACAATACGATACCTTCACCAGGGAAGCTAACGATTGGGTTGACTCGAGCTTTATATAGATCGTCACGTGCTGCTTTCTTAGGATTAAAAGCAATTTTAGTTACACCAAGGATTTGACCTCGCGTGAAACCAGCAGGTGAGAACCATGCGTCAGCTACATTGTCTGTGTTTGCACATAGACCAGCAACTGCACCTGATGCAACAATCCAACGATATACGTCATTATATTTGTCGTATACGTACAAGGCTGTTGAATCGATTACTGCGTAAGAAGATGAAGTCAATGCATCTGCCCAGGCTTTTACGTCTGTAGCGGCCGTTGCATTATTGACTGTTTCTGCAACTGCAGGGGAAACAAACGCTACACAGTCTTTTCGACCGTCTGCGATTGCAATCATATAGTTAGCCATAGTCACATCATCTGCAGCTGCAGTTTCAGGACCAATTAGTAAGTTAACGTCAATTGTTTCGGCATCGTCAAAGAAGTCATATGCAGTTGATAGCTCGCCAACTGTTGGAGCGTTATCATCTGTACCACCTGAAAGTGATGCACCGAATGCTGTTGAACCTGTCACGAATGCTGCACCTGCTGCACCAGTAACTGTCGAACCAGCATCAGTAAGTGAAGAATAGTGAGCTCCCCAACGTACATACTTAGACTGATTATTAACTACGTTTGCATAATAATTATCTGTTCCATCATCAGCTTTAGCGTCAGATGCCTGAGATACGAATGCGAATGTTTCAAGTACAGTACCAGCTGTGCCTGTCCATGCTCCGTCTTCATCAATAACTGCGATATGCATTTCGTCTGAAGTATCACCACCATTTGCTGTTGAGTATGATGATGTACCAGGAACTGAGTCAAAGCTTCCAGCGTATGCCCAACCAGCAAAGGCTGTTGCATCTGCAGGACAAACTGAGACAGCTAATGAGTTACCTAAAGTACCTGGGAATCGTGCGACCCATGTGTCTGTAGCACCAGGTGTTACAGTTGCATAGTGATCGTCGTTTTTCGCTAAGATACCGGTACCAGAAGCAGTTGCGTTTAGGTTACCTGTGGTTGCACGTACTACGCGCAATGACTGTCCATACTGCAAGAATTGTGCAGCTGGATAAAAATATTTGTAGGTGTTACTGTCAGGCTTGCCGAATTTATTAACTAGTTGTTGTTCTGAGCCTACCGTCGTAATCTCGTCAACTGGACCCCACTGGAATGCACCAGCGATAGCTCCGATTGATGTCGATACGGCAGGAACAACATTAGTCAAGTCAACTTCTTTAACCTGCACACCAGGTGAGACTTGGAATGCCATGTATTTCCCCTTCATTGAGAATTAATAAGTTTTCATAATACGATGTTTTTCACTAGTATTATTTATAAATAATAGGATTTAGAAGAATGTCTCTTTCTGAACAAACCAGGTATCTCCACCTATTCTTTCAGATTCTTGTTCTTCTTCTACTCCATCATCAAAAACACCAAACGGTACTAAATCATCTTCAATCATTTTCTGTTGTTCTGCGTACAACATACTTTTCATATCAATGTCTGTCATTTCACCAAAGAACGGCGTAACAGCAAACCAACCAAAGAGAACTAAGTTCATCATTAAGTCATCATGATTATTATCAGATGCTTCATAAGAAGAACCTTTGGCTACAAACGTTGACATTTCTATGATTGTGTCTTGGTCAACGATATTAATCTTGTTTTGTTCTACAAGATCTTTAATATTTGAACAACCAATACGCTTGACTTTACGAGTCATAGTCACACCAATTGAATTGGCCTTAATCATAGATTCAACAAACACATTTTCATATTCTAAATCATAATATAATCCATTACATACTACTGAACCCTGATCATTTGATTCAATGACAACATGGGCATCGTTATAAGTCTTTGCGTATTTATATATAATGTCTGGCAGAAGCAGTGGTGAGATCATATTATCTCTATAAACAGCTACTTGTTGAAACGGTTTTGTAGATACATCTATTATGTTAAATGTTGAATAGTCCATTCCTCTGCCCTTTGCCACGTCGACAAAGCACATATAGTTATGTGTCTCTTCAGGTTTAACATATACTTTTACATTGTTTTGTGTAAATACAGGATTCTGTGCTTTTAATCCTAGTAGTGTATCTCCAGATATCAGAGTATTGCCAGTGCCGTGGAAGGTATTACCAAATTCTTGGTTAAACTGTAACTCTGATGTATTAGCAATAGTTTGCTTTTTCCATGCCTTATCCCGGCCGGGTACATCCCACCAGTCTACACGAAATGGTTTAAATTCGTTTGTGCTTTGTACTGCACCTTCCCACAACTTATGGTATATATTACCTAGACCATTTGCTGTAGAAGTAATAATTACTTTCGTGGATTTACCTGACGACACAACAGGGTATGTTGAAGTGTAAAACTCTGCGGCATTTTCAACGAAAGCAAACTCGTCGAGGAATAGGAGATTGACAGACATGCCTCGTATGGATGATCCTGAAGTAGCAGCAGCGATGATACGGCTATTATTAGAAAACTCAATGGAACCCTTATTTAATGCTTTACATCCAGGTTGTAAGAAGAACGGCAGATTTTCAAGCATCAATGTAATACGAGCTAGCATCTCACGTGCAGTTGCACCTTTGTTTGCTAGTATCGCAATAGTCTGTTCTGGATGAAACAGAGCATACCATAACAAGTATCCCACCGATGAGATAGATTTACCTGACTGACGACAAGCAAGTATAATAGAAAATCTGTTATCATTAAAATGATTGAACATCTTTTCTTGATATGGATATAGTGCAAATGGTACAAGTCCGTGATCTAGATGCACGACTTTAAGATAGGTTGATGCAAAATATACTGGATCTCGTAAACACCTAGTGTATTCTGTAACCTGTTCTTGTGACCATGCTTCTTGTACTCCGTCTCTTTTAACGTTCGGATTACCTAGGTAGCCGAGTTCGTTATTCTTTAGAGTCGCCATCAATTACTTTCATTTTTTCCAATAGTTTGCGTTGAAGATCTGAGGTAGATCCAACAAACACGTTATTCTGTGTCATGCCACCAGGTAACATGGGTGCATCCCTGTCTACTTTTTCGACCTCTTTCTTCTTCTTTTGCAATTCCATTAGGCGATCTGCAATTTCTGCATTCTGCTTCATCATATTAGATAGTACTTCAAAGGCCCGAGGATGCTCAGAATCTCGTGCTAGTTCAAGCATAAGTTCTATAGCTTCGTCACCTTTCTCGGATAGATTATAATATTTAGACCTAGCATAATCATAATCATCTTTTACATCATTCATTGATCATCACCCGTAATAAACGTCCCAAGATTCTGTATATGAATCAACTGAAGCGGTAGATCCTGAAGTTCCTCCGCTTAATACATCAGAATTACTAAATACACCATCTACAGTTCTAACTTTTATCGTGCTATCAGTAATACTTACGATGATTGCAGTCGCACCTGATACATTACCAGTGACAGTTTCGCCTATAGCAAATGGCGATACGTTTCCATCTACTATATTTGAAACACTAAATAATATGCAATCAGCGGTTTCTGGATCAAATAACAATTCGACAACAGTATGATCATCAGTCTCTGTAGCAGTTGCTGGAGTCACGTATATAGCTTGTCTTTCCATAGGCTTATCACCTATAGCTGTTGTGTTATTATAATCAATACTAACTGACTTAATAACTGATTGAGAACTGGCTCCTCCATAAAAGTTAACTTTAGTTTCAAAGTCTAATGTATATATTATAGCTCTTCTTGTAGTAAAGTCACCTTCATAGTCATCAGATAATCCTACAGATTGTAGTATAAAAGGTTGGTCAGACTTAAATGTATTATTGACTTCTTTTACCGATACTGTATAATCAGGCTGAAAAAATGGAAGTATTTGCTCTAAAATTTGTAGCGCATCATCCTGGTTCTTTGCCATAATACTTAACTGTAATTGTAAATTATATGAAACTGGCCCTAGTATAGTTTTCTTTTTATTAGGATCTGAAGGATCAGGAATAGTTTGTTTTAGTCCCTTTTGCAATTTAGCATTAGTATTATATGCCATACCTGTAATTTCAAATGACATACGAGGAAGTTTAAGTGCAATCTTTGGATCGTCTAAACTTGATTGCTGATCTAGCCTTGCAAGGAATTTTTGTTTAGGACCATATGCTAAAGGAACCTTTACTATACTTTTAGCACTACCATCACTTCCCTTTCTAAGGACATTGATATCATTAAATAGTGTTCCAAACACTGCAACTGTTCTACGTATTGCAGCATGATAAAAGTGATTACCAAACATTATGTAGCATCTCCAAATGGATTTGATTCTGAGAAGTCAATAATATCATCAGCTTCATCCTCAAAGTTAAAGTTACGTGCAGCAAGATCTGTAGTAAATGTATTATCAACAGAAGAAGAAATATCATAAACCTGAGTTATGGTTGCGGTAGCACCTGATGTAATACCCACAAGAGTATTAGATACACCGAATGTATGATACAATCCATCAGTAGTTTCTATCTGATTAACTGTCATTTTTACACCATCGATTTGCAATAGTTGTGCAGATATATTAACTTCTTCAACAACAGGAGTAATATTTAGTGGAGACGCTTGTACAGATATGTACTTAATTCTTTCACCAATTTCAAATGTTCCTGACACACTTCCGATATCAAATATTTCTTGATATCCGTAGTTGTTTTCGATACTATCAACTTCAGCAACACCAGTATTAAATTCTTCTTCATTAAATTCAAATAGTCTCGCTTGCAATTTAAATACAGGTAGGTTACTTAACTGGTAGAATGGTTGTTCGTGTTCTACATAACTGATTTCAAAGAATGATTTAGACAGAGGAAGATAAATTAAATCACCCTCACGTGGTCTATCATCATTAATATCTGAGTTCCATACACCTACAAGTTTTTGCCATGAACGTTTAGCAACAATAAATGTAGCTTCATCACGTATTTCCATACCAAACTTTTGGAATATATTACCTTCGCCTTCGAACCCTTCAGTGTTCTCAATGAACATCTCTATGGTATTAGCGCTATTAAATTCTGATTCTATATCTTCACCTAGGATAGTGTCTCGCTCTACTATTTTACGAGGCATATAGAAAACATCTTGGCCGTACATCTTGATGGACTCAATAATGATGTCCTCAAACATATACTGCTCAGTGTTTACTTTAGGTGAAAAGAATACATTAGTTGGCATGATTTATCCTACATAAAACTCAGGAGGCATTTCGTATTTTAGTTGCATTTCTTCTTCAATTGCATTTATCTCTGTAACGGCATCATCATATAACTGACGACCGTTAAGTGTAACGCCACCTGGAAGCTGCATACCTTCAAACTTAATTAGGTTTGCACCCCATTGTTGTTTAATTAAGGATGTTGTATATCTCTTTAGAAGCATATCATTATATATCGCTGTATGTGTATCAGGCTCAACTGTACGATAAGCGTCTACAATAATGTAATCACCTACTGCTACATCTGATTCCCAATCAACATCAAGATACAAACGATTCATATGACGACTAAAGCGTACCTGTTCTGGTCCGTTTAGCATCAAGTTCATTGTACTGAGATATGACATTGTTTGTGAGTAATTAGCAAGGTTGCCGGTAAATCCCAGGCTGTACATATCGTTAAGATGCATTTGATATTTTGCATCAAACATACTTACACTTGAATTACTTTCGAACATCGGAAAAATTCGTTGTACTGATAATACCTGATTTGGTAATGAAATATATTCATTTGTTACATCAGTGATTGTGATCTGATGCTTATGATATACTTTGTATATTGCATCAGAATGGTATTCTTGGTAAAATTGCAGAGCTTCATCGACACGATCAGATAGCTGATCTTCATCGACGTTAATCTCAAGGACTGGTGCTCCGAGTTTACGGAGACAGTAATCAATGAGTGTCTGTCTTGAGTTTGGAGCGGCCATGTAAAAATAGTCCTACAGATTAGTTTCTATAAGACTATTTATATGTTTTTAAATCTAGGGTTTAGGGTATTCTAATTTAATAGCGTCAATAGCGTCTAGCCATGTAGTGGTACCATTTACTTGATCGTCATATCGCATTTCATCCTGATTTAATAAATCGTACTTAGCTTTACGTAATCTGGCGTATTCCTGTGCATCGTATATACCTTGAAGCCGTGCTTTCTCGTCAACTATCTCTTGTTCAGTAGGAACAACAGTATTTTCATCAAGCCAAGTAATATCTGTACCGTTTAATAAGTTCCATTCAGAACCAGGCCGTAAAGAAATCAATGCATCACTTGTTCGTATCATTGTTTAATCTCCGTTGCTATCATCCATTCATCAGCAGAGTTTTCACCTGTACGTACATAGTATGCGCCGTTATTGCTGTTTCTATGATATATTTGATAAATAACTTCTTGAACTGTTCCAGGTGTATCTATTGCAAGTATATTCGCTTGACCATACCAAAGCGTATTTTGATATTTATGATTAGCTACTCCATGAACAATAGTACTATTACTATCAGAAATTACCGGTTCATACTCAGCAATAGGATAGCCTACTCTTTTATATACAGCAAGAGAATGATATCCAGTATTTCCGTTTGATTTTATATTAGGTGCGGCTGTTATAATTATTTTACTATTTAAAAACCTAGGACTTATCTTTACTATAAAATTTGTGGGTTGAAAGGTACTACTATTAGTCTCAGCTTCATTTACTGCCCCACCATAAGGTAACACGCTATATTGAGTTTGTATAACGGATCCTACAGGCATTTTATCATAAGGAACAGTACTATAATCGAGTTGTTCTATTTTTTCTTTTATGTTTACTTCTGATTTTGTTATTTGGACCATGATTTATTCCTCTACTACGATTCTGTTTGATGCTCCAATAGCAGTCGCGACCGCAGTTGTTGTATTATCCACTCGAGTTAGACCTCTCATTACTGATCTTCCTGATGAAGTGCCTACATGTAATAATCCAGTACCTTTATCTGATGCTAGAGCAGTAACCTCTTTTGATGTTCCGTAAAGGGTTCCTTGAGCGCCAGGTCTAAATAACTCTTTTTCTTCTTGATATGTTTTTAACAATTGAGCATCTGTAGGCCAATCATGAGATAATCTAAACATAGTCATATGTGCATCACCTCCGTGTTCTGAACCAGACTGTGGCGCTCCAAGAGACATATGAGTATCACTAATATTATATGTATTCACTCCTCCACTATGGAACCATTTGCCGTTAACATATATTACCCATCTTCCACCTACTCTACCTGCAGTTACCTGACTCCATTGCCCTAGAGGAATTTTCTTTGATGAAGAAAATGTGCCGTTATCATTACCATTAGCTGAATAAAAATAAGGAGAGTATCCTGTATCACCACCTGGTTGACCTGAACTAGTAACCAATTTAAAAGAAAACCCAGTACTTCTACCTTGGCCAAATGATGTACTAGCACCTAAACTAACAGCATGCCAATAACTACCACTACCGGAACCTACACTGTTAGGTTTCATCCAGAAGGTAAAATGAAAGTCACTTGTTCCTATGGTATTAAACTGACTACAAACCAAAAGATTACTTGGGGAAAATCCGTGATATGCCACAATATCAGCACCAGTTGCAACGGCCGATCTGCTGATTGTACCTTCAGTTTCAAAAGTTTTATTATAGATAGTTCTATCGGCAACGGCTTCAGTTATAGTGTAATTAGATATTGTTCCTGTATTCCAACTATTAACATTCCAACCTGTAGTACCAGTAATATAAGTTGTACTAGTAGTATCCTGCGGCATTGCAAGTCCACCGAAATTAGTAGTTTGAGATACTACACCATTACTTTGATTTTGAGTCCAAACCATATGAACATTGCCGACTGTTGTGACCCTCAATCTATAGACCTTGTCTGGATTTAGTGACACTGTACCTTGATTTATAACACCACTAGTAGTTGCACTAAACCCCTGCTGAGTAAGTATATTAGTTTGATCTAAATTTGAGTTGTCTGTATCCATCATGGTAGCACTACGACAATATCCTTGCATCCACCCAGTATTATACACATGATTTATATGTGCTACACGACTTCTATTAAACCGAATTGGATATTGTTCCCAGTTTTCAGCGATCATAGCTAACCCGTTTGGGTTGCCGAATGAGGGATATTCGCCAGCTGCCATTGCATTACTATTTACTACATCGGTGCTATTATGATTTCTTCCCACCATAAGTTGTGGGTAAACTCCAGCAGTAGTATAATATACATTACTGGTTGAAAATCCATCAGCACCAATGCGGCCGATGTCTCGTGTCACATGCATATTTTCATAATCTGCTCTATCAAACCATAGATCATCATTATGAAACATCACCATGTTACATGTTGCGGTTTCTGATGCATCATATACTATATCATCTGATATAATACACGCACCGCCATTTGTGGCTAATCCAATAATAGGTTTAGGTAATCCAGAATTTGGATCTATATTTACTCGAGTTTTAGGTACTGTTATAGCTATATGATTTACTGTAGAATGACGTACAGGGTAACCCATATTTATACCAGAGGCAGTTATAGCTTTACCACTACCATCACTTCTATCTTTAATTAAAGGGTACTGTTTGTAATACATATTAGTGCCGTGAAAAAAGTGAATATGATCATTTACCATATTCATTATACCTCCACCTCTATTATCAGACGCCCAAGTAAGAACTCCATTCACTGCAGCCCATGATACTTTAGCTGGTGTACCGCCAGAAGCCCAACATGGATCTGGATATACCATCCACATAGGAGTATCTGGATCGTCGCCGTCATATATTGTAGTGTATGTTTGCGTTGCAACAATGATAGCAACGACAGGAAATTCTCGCCGAGAACCTCGAGTAGAGGTATTTAATGTTTCAGTATACCATGACGCAGTTTTTGTTTTTTTACGCCAAGCTCCACCATCAGTATCATGCCTAGTATCGTAAACAAAAATGTGTGTCACATTTCCAGATTCGGTTATACTTTTATCAATTCCATCTATTAAATACTGTTCTGCTTTTGCAGTACCTGCTATATCAAGATTTCCATTAGTATCAACCGTCATTTTAATATCAGAATTAACATAAAAATTTATATTATGGTCGGTACTTGTTCCTAACCACAAATGATCTCCAGCTGTTCCTAAGAATCCTGTCACGTTTTGCTGATCATTATCAATTTGTATATAATTTGAACCTGCGCGGGACAAATGTAATGCATATTGCGGATTCGACTCGCCAATACCAAGTCTGCCATTACTGTCTAACGACAAGAAAGCAGCAGAATCGATGTTGTCGAGTAAGTCTGCGTCTACCTCACCTGTTGATGAGATATTGCTGCCAGCTAGGGCGATTCGTGATGCTTTAGTTGCCATTGTTTACTCCGGTTTCTTTTAATCAAAAGATAGATTATGATGTTGTTTTGTACGTAATAGATATTCTACAATAACTCATTGGTTGAAAGCCTATGTAGTGAAACCCATTACCATCATTCCTTGTACCTCTAAGATGTATATATGTGTCATTATGTTGAATTATAGATGTAATTTGACCAGTGGCTGTTGGCCAACCATCACAGCTGTTAGCTTGAAAAGATCCAACACTTTCTTCATTAGAAGCATAAGGCAATCCGCCAATAAGCATTCTACCACTTCCTCCTGACCTTGTAAATGCAATGTTCAGATGTGCTGTAACTAAATCACCAATTTTTCTATACCAGCCATCTCTGTAAGAATATGTTGCTGATCCAGCACTACTTTCGCCATAAACATTAGGAGTAAAGCTGCCTTCTTCATAATCGTCTAGAATATTACCTGAACTATAAGGACTAAACTTAATACCTTTACCTGCGGTCATCTTAAGACCATCAGGATCAAAAGCTGCTACTTTATTTCCATTAATATCTGCTTCTAGTTCAAATGTAGACGCATTAACACTAAGTCTTGCTCGAGGTGTGGTAATACCTTCATACCGCCATTCAATACCTGCTCTATTGCCTGTTGCACCACCATTATTTAAAATAATTATTGCATCGTGATTTGTATTATTAGCTGCACCTATGTGAACTTCCCGTTGCGGATCAGTATTGCCAATACCAAACTTATTCATAAAGAAAGCTGTACCAATTCTAGATATACCACCAAACACATAATCCTGCTGGCTTATAGGTGAACTTGCAGATCCTCGGAATAATAAAGCACCATCACCTCCATATGCACTAGTACCATCATACTCAATAGCAAAGTTAGCATCTGCTGCTGTAGCTGTAGCCGCAACTTCCCAGAATTCAATTCTCTGTTGCGCTGTAAGGTTAGCAGTATCTGATCCAAAAATTAACCGACTATTGTTTTGATGTAGGTGTAGAATTCCATATGGATTTGTCGTACCAATACCAACGTTGCCACCATCGCCTTTAATAGTCATAGTAGTGATAGTAGATCCGCCGTCATTGGCTTTAAAAACTATATCTCCGTTTGATACTTGTGACTTAATAACTAAATTAGGCGTCTCATGCGATAGTACTCCAAATTCAACACCATTATCTTTGAGTCTTATTTGTGCTCCGTCAGCATCAAGAATCAGATCGCCACCTACGTCTAGTGTAAAATCACCTGCTTTAGCAATATTACCTGTCATCGTACCACCAGCAAGTGGTAGGTACGAACTTACACCAGTAGAAATCTGACTGTTAACTTCTGTTTGTGTATAGACTTCTGATTTCACATAATATGCATCATTAGTTAGTAGTTCATATACCTGAAGATCGACTGTATCACCAGAACCTAGGTTATATGTAAACGCCACAGATGTACCAGTCGTGGCCACAAAGTCACGTCCTGATCCATACACTTGTTTAATACCATTTACATATGCAACTACTCGTGTAGTAGAAGATGTGGTAT